>Ga0209096_1000057_pt1 | contig 180141 bp, 162 predicted proteins | sample AD_UKC034_MetaG_FD_184407 | JGI IMG/M metagenome (GOLD analysis project Ga0209096, IMG submission 184407) | Active sludge microbial communities of municipal wastewater-treating anaerobic digesters from USA - AD_UKC034_MetaG (SPAdes) (version 2) | ecosystem: Engineered > Bioreactor > Anaerobic... | reverse complement strand
GAATCATCTCCCCCTCCGCCACCACGGGCTGCAACATCCGCCCATGATAGCAGACAACGCCTCAGGTGGCTCCGTTTTCGGTGATCACTTTCCAGCCAAGTGGCTCTGTTTTAGTTTATCAAAAACACCAGGCCCTCCTGCTTCACACCGACGTCGACGAACGCACCAAAATCGACGACGTTCCGCACAGTGCCCCGAAGGTGCATGCCCACGCGCAGATCCTCGATCTTCAGGACATCCTGGCGCAGGATGGGAGCGGGCAGATCTGCCCGGGGATCGCGCCCCGGCCGTTCCAATGCGTCGAGTATGGTAGTCAGGGTTGGTTCTCCGACTCCCAGGAGCTCCGCTAAGCCGGGCATCCCCAGATCGTCACGCAGGGCGCGAAGGTGCCCAGGCATATCGCGAGCCTTGAGCCGCGTGCCCGCCAGTTCGAGCAGACGGTGGACGGCGGGGTAGGACTCTGGATGAATCGGCGTGTTGTCCAGTGGGTTGCTGGAGCCCGGTATCCGCAGAAAGCCGGCCGCCTGCTCATAGGCTCTGGGTCCCAGGCCGCGCACGCTCTTCAGGTCAGGCCTCTTCGCGAATGCCCCGTGCTCATCTCGGTGAGAGACGATGTTGCCTGCGACTGCCGGACTCAGGCCCGCAACGTAGCGAAGCAGGGCGGCAGAAGCTGTATTGGCGTCTACTCCCACATAGTTGACAACTGACTCCACCACTGCGACGAGTGCCTTGCCCAGGTGATTCTGATCCACGTCGTGTTGGTAGAGTCCGACGCCAATCGACTGCGGATCGATCTTGACCAGCTCCGCCAGTGGGTCCTGAAGCCTTCGCGCGATGCTCACCGCACCGCGCAGTGTCACGTCAAGGCCGGGAAGCTCCTCGCGCGCGAGGGACGATGCCGAGTATACGGAAGCACCTGCCTCACTCACCATGACGTACCGGAGCGACTGTACCTCGGCACACAACTCGGCGGCCAGCTGCTCTGTTTCACGGCTGGCCGTGCCGTTGCCAACGGCAAGGGCATCGACTCTGAGGCGGTCGACCATCGCAGCAAGGGCTTCTCGGGCTTCTTTCCAGCGCCTCTGTGGATCATGCGGATAGACCGTCGCCGTGTCCAGCACCTTGCCGGTGACGTCGACCACAGCTACCTTACAGCCGGTCCGAAACCCCGGATCGATGCCCATCACCACCTTGGAGCTCAAGGGGGGCTGCAGGAGCAGCCTGCGCAAGTTCGCAGAAAAGACTCTTATGGCGTGTTCGTCTGAGATCTCATCCTGTCGGCTGCGCAAATCGCGCTCAAGGCTGGGCGCGAGGAGTCGGTGATAGCCATCGGCAAGTGCCTCCTCAACCTGATCTCGTAAAGGAGTCCGGGGCCCGCGCAGGAACGAGATCGCCATCACATCAAGGATGTCGTCCTGCGGCAGTCTCAGGCGGACGGCCAGTGCACCGTCAGCCTCCCCACGGCGCATTGCCATCCATTGGTGCGGCTGTATCTCGTCAAAGGGAAAGGTGGCAGCCGCATAGAGGCGATACTTGGCGTCCAGGCCAGGCTCCGGCGTCTTGCCCTCCGCCGTGCTGACGACGTGAGCATGCGCAAGGGCAAGCTTCCTCGCCTCCCCACGAACGGCTGCATCCTCTGCGGCACGCTCGGCCAGAATGTCGCGGGCCCCAGAGAGGGCCGCCGCCACATCTGGCACCTCGTCAGACAGAAAAGCCGTCGCCAACCCTTCGAGAGGTCCCGGGTCATGTTGCTTCCAGAGTGTGTCGGCGAGAGGCTCCAAGCCCCGCTCGCGCGCAATGGCTGCGCGAGTGCGCCTCCTGGGCTTGTAGGGAAGGTACAGGTCCTCGACTTCCTGCAGGGTGTCCGCCTTCCAAATCGCAAGCTGAAGCTCCGGCAGCAGCTTGCCTTGTTCGGAGATGCCCTTCAGTACGGCCCTCTTGCGCTCCATGAGGTTGCGAAGGTAAACAGACCTCGCCTCGACACGCCGAAGCTGCTCTTCGTCGAGTCCGCCAGTCACCTCCTTTCGATACCGGGCGACAAAAGGGATGGTGTTGCCGCTCTCGAAAAGCTGGACCGCAGCCATTACCTGTGTGGCAGGTAGGCCCAGCTCTGAGGCGATGGTGGCGACGACATCGTCTGGTTGGACCATCGGGGCACTGTCTCTCAGGGTGTTGCTGAGCACTACCCGACCTTGGGGGAAAGTGACGATGGGTTGGGCTCCCCGAGACTCTCGTCCAGCAGTGGATAGGCTAGCAGTACCGGGCCGACTCCGAAGACCGCGCCGGTGAGCGATCTCAAGAGCCAGGTGCTCTCGTATACGCCCAGGAGCTGAAGTGTTCCGTCTACGGCAAGGGGAGCAGCAAAAAGGAGGCCAGCCCAGAGTGGAATTCGGATGCGTCTCATTCCCTTTCGGAAGACTGCATAGACTACTCCCATGGCGAACACCGCCCCGTAGAGCGCCGTATCACGCTCGCACACCGCCACCTTATAACCGACGCTCGGGCCGCCAATAGCCCGGACCAGGGGGTCGACGTCGATTCCCATGCCCGCCAGTTCCTGTGCAGAGTAAGTCGACTGCAGACCGCCCAAAAAGAAAGAGCGCTCAGGTCGCTGGTGGCAGGCGGGGCGATAGAGCCAGTAGACCACCTTGGCCGGGCCGGTCCATCCCAGGAGCATCAGGACGGGAGCTGCCAGGGCCAGAAGCACATACGCTCCCCAGAAGAGGTTCATGAGCGCAAGCCAGTGCAACCCGATCCAGCGCCCAGCCCTATCCAGGTTGCGTGTACAGCCGGTGGCCCGCGACCCACGCGTGTCAGGTACCATCTGGCACTGGCTCCGGCTAGGGCCTCATGTCGATTGGGCTGCCGTACTGCGCAAGAAACGTGAGGCTATCAGTGAAGATAAGGACACCCATCAGCGCCAGTAGTCCTCCGCTAACAAGGGAGACGATGCCGGCATACCTGTTGATGCGTCGAAGGCCAGAGCCCAGCGGGCCGACCAAGACACCCACCAGGAGGAAAGGCACACCGAGCCCGAGCGAGTAGGCGAACAGCATAGCGACTCCGCGCCCCACCGTGTCCAGCTGGCTTGCCAGGCCAAGAATGAGCGCCAGAATCGGGCCAAGGCAGGGGGTCCAGCCGGCAGCGAAGGCAATGCCAAAGACAAAGGAGCGCACAAGCCCTTTTCTGGCTGCGCCACCAGGGTCAGCCCTATGCGACGAGTACAGCACGTCAGGCCAGCCAGCCAGCAGGGCCACGCACCCAACAAGTAGAGACTCGACGATGCGAGGGCCCAGTGGTGACTGGCTTGCCAGGTAATTGGCGAGTAGTGCTCCCGAGATTAGGCCAACACGAGGTGGAATTGCCCAACCCGCGCCTGCGAGCGCCACCATGCCCAGAACAGCGACGTCGCCCAGCCGGCGCGAAGCTTCATCCCAGCCGCCCGCGCCAGAGCCAATCCACCCGGCCCCGATGGCCGTCGCCAGCGCCGCGACACAGAGCGCAGCAAGACGCCAGCGTCGTCGATTCCAGCCTTCTCCCATCAGACGCAGGCCGAAAACGACGAGCAATGCTCCGCCTACGCGTGCCATAGTCATCCGGTAGTCCGCCAGCAAGCGTCCAACAAGGGTGGCCGAGGCACCCAACGCCACGAACACCACGGAGAAGCCGAACACAAAGAGCGCCGCGTGGACCAGGAGCCTAGGGTTTGCTCCCTGCCCGGTCTTCGTCTCCCCTCCAAGAACAGAAGTGCCTCCCAGATAGCCCAGGTAGGCAGGGACAAGCGGAAGCACGCAGGGCGAGAGAAAAGACAAAAGGCCCGCCACAAAAGCTAGCGGTAGCGTAACGGTCTGGGAGGTCATTCGTCCGAGCTTGCCGCGTCCTCGACTAGCTGCCGCAACACACGAAGGTCCAATTGAAGTCTGCGTTGCCTGAGGTGCATGCTCAGCACCAGGCCAAACGATATCGCCCATAGCACTGCATACGCAGCGATCAGGTATCCCATGTTATTTCCCTCACACCAGCCGTAGTTTCAGCTCGTCAACCTGATCCCGCAGCCGTTCCAGCCTGATGCGATGCCACATCAGCGTAACGTACCAAAGGGAGAAGGCGATGAGGCAAAAGAAAAACGCAAACATCATATTGGGGCTCAGCCCGCCGCCGTCGACCCCAAAGACCAGTGGGTGCTGAGTCCGCCACAGCCTGATGGCAACGAAATTGACCGGAACCGAGACAAAGGCTACTACTCCGTACACTGCAGCAAACCGGGCGCGCCTGGCAGGGTCCTCAACCGAGCCGCGCAGCATCAGGTAGCCAACGTAAATGAGGAACTGGACGAGCGATATGGTAAGCCGCTCGTCCCACACCCACCAGACACCCCAGGCAGGTCTTGCCCAGATTGATCCACTCACCAAGACGCCTAACATGAAGACTGTACCAATCTCAGCTGAGGCCAGGGCCGCGATATCCCACTGGCGGCGCTGGGTCCTCAAGTAGACAGCCCCCGCCACGAAGGTAACAAAGAAAGCCAGGAACCCCACCCATGCCGTCGCAATGTGAAAGTAGATGATCCTCTGGGCCAAGCGGCCCGTCTCACTTTTCAGATTCGCATCAGGCGCACCTGCAAGCGCCAGGTAGAGGCCAAGCAGAATCAAGAGCGAACTGGAGACCGTGAGCAGAAGCGGAAGGCAGTCGTTCTTCTTCATTCCTTCACCACGTAGTCGAACGTCATGAACGCCACAGCTGGAAAGAGCACGTCAAAACCCACGAGCAGGGTTAGCCAGAGCCTTAGCTCGTCGATGGGGAGCCCATCAAGAATGCCAGCGGTTGCCTTTACCGCAGCAATCAGGACGGGTGCCGCAACGGGTAAGAGCAGAATGGGAAGAAGCACCTCCCGAGCGCGGGTCTGGGCCGTCATAGCCGAGAGCACAGTTCCCACCCCGGCAAAGCCCAGTGTTCCGAGGAGCGCAACAAGCACCAGACGCCCATCGAACAGACTCACGCCAAAGAAGGCCGTGAACACCGGGAGCATGAACGTCTCCACCGCAAGCATAAAGATCAGGGTGGAGAGCATCTTGCCGAAGTATATCGCCGTGTGATCGACCGGGGCCAAGAGAAGCCCCTCCAAGCATCCTCGGTCCCGCTCGAGGACAAATGCTCGGTTCAGCCCGAGAACACCCGAAAAGGCGAACGCCACCCACAGCGCACCCGGCGCCACTTGCCTGACCCTCTCGCCACTCACACGCAAGTCGAAGGCGAAATTGAAGATCACAACCGTCAGTACCGCAAAGACGAACATCGCGCTGAACATCTCCTTGGTCCTCAGCTCAGCCACGATGTCCTTCCAGACAATGGCGAAAACCTTGCGCGCGTAGTTCATGAGCTGCTGATCTGTGCGTCCCGTTGGCCCCGGCCTCGGCCTGCGTCCCGGTTAGCTGCCGGCCGACTGGTGGCTTCTCGATAGATGTCACGCATGCTCACCAAGTCGACCTCGGCGCGCCTTCCCTGCCAGGCGATCCTGCCGCGTTCGAGGATAGCTATGCGGCTACACATCTCAAGGCCCTGCTCTAGATTGTGGGTCGTGAGAACGACCGTTCGGCCGGACGTAGCCAGTCCCCGCAGATAGCCACATAGCATCTCGGCCGCCTGCAAATCGAGCCCAGTGTAGGGTTCGTCCAGGAGCATGATTGCTGGATCGTGCAGAATGGCACGAGCGATTGCCAATCTCTGGATCATGCCGCGCGAAAAGGTGCGCACAGGGTCCCCACGCCGGCCTCCAAGGCCGACCTGATCCAGCAGATTCGCAATGCGCACTTCTGGTTCCGGCAGGTCGTACATGCGGGCGAAGAAGCGGAGGTTCTCGTCGGGGGTCAGATCGCCGTACAGCAGCGGGCTGTGAGAGATGAGCCCAATGTGCCGTCTCAAGGAGGTCGCCGCCTTCTCGAGGGGCTCGCCCAGTATCTCGACACTCCCTCCCGTAGGGCGACCAAGTGAAGACATTATGCGCATGAGTGTCGTCTTGCCTGCGCCGTTTGGACCAAATAGCGCCAAAAAGTCACCTTCTGCAACCGCGAGGTCGACTCCCCGCAAGGCGAATTGCTGACCGAAGGCCTTCGTGACCTTGCTTACTAGAATGGCAGGCGGGGCAACTCCACCAACCGCGCAGTCGCCGTCCCGGCTCGAGCGAGGGGTTCTGTGCTCCCGGTCGATCTGCCGCATACCCGCTGCCTATCAGGCCTCGGATCGCGTGCGCGTCAGGAAAGGATAGGCCACAGCTAGACCCATCGCAATCACAACCAGGCCGATGCCGAGCCACCGCAGAATGCCCTGCTGGCCCGTGCCAGCCGGCCGGGCAGCCGTAGTCCCATCCGGCGGCATCGCGAATGTGCCAGAGACGCCACCCTGCACCAGCTCCAAGCCCAAGGGTACGTCGGCCGGCAGGCCCTCGGCCGTATACACCTGGTACTCTCTATCCTGGAACGTGACCGTCTCGCCCGCGGTGAGCTGATCTGCGCGCACCGCAAGGCCGGGCTGCACGGCCAGAACAGTGAATGAAGAGACTGGATAGGGGAACTGCCGCTCCAGCAGGACGGACGAACCTTCGACCAGGAGGTGGTAGGAAAAACGGACCACCGAAGCATTGGCGCCAGGGCGCACCGGTTGGGTATCCCAGAGGCCATCCTCAACCTGGACGAATCGCCCTGCAGGCTCATTTTCGGGTAGGGCCATGCCGACGGCGTTCGTAGGAAGCGGGATGAAGACCGTTGCGAGCCGCGTGTCTACTTCGTCGTGAGCGCGGCCGACGAAGGTTCGGTCGCCCGAGTTAGCGAGCACGAGCACCTCCGAGAGGCGAAGGACCTTCTCAAACGACTCTGCCACAATGTGCACTGACTCCACGCGGAGGCTACCGTCCTGCTCCGTGGCCTCGTAGACCGCGAGGCTCACTGGAAGCTCCGTGGTCCCATCCCGGAAAGCAAGTCCCTGCGCGACGCCGTAGGAGACACCCTGGTAGCCAACCTCGGGCCAGTACTCTATAGAAGGATTTGTGTCGAGGGCCTCGAAACTGAATCTGCCGTCGGTGCCCGTGATGGTTGCGAGTGGCTCGAGCCCCGCCTCGCCACCCAGCGTGCGAAGAGTCACCGTCAGCCCACTGCCGACACCTGATCCGCCCGCAGTTCCATTTGTGACCACCCCCGTGATCTTTCCGCTGCCCTGGGCAGCGACCGAAAGGCTCATCGCCAGAATCGCTCCCAAAAGGACAGCGCTCCGAAGGGCCCTTTCCCACCAAGCACTCATTGCCGGACCTCTGCAATACCCGAAACGGTGCCGCACCTGCGACAGAACTGATCCTCCTCATCCATGGGCGCACCGCACGCGGCGCACGTTGCCCCGGGCGCTTCAAGGCTCCCTCCGCAGCTCACGCAGAAGTTGTCGCCGGGTCTGATGGGCGTTCCGCAAGTTGGGCATTCTAGGCCCCGAATCTGGCCAACCGCAGGGGAATGTGGAAGCGGCGCCCTGCGTGGAAGCGACGCAGGAAGCGGATGCGTTGTTCGGCTCCCCGGGAGCAGCGGCCGCACGATGGCAGCGGCGGTGAGAAGCACCAGCGCCAGGAAAAGGGCGATGCTCATCACGCCACCTCGCCTTCTGGGTTGCGGGCCGGTCTTCCGGAACGGGAGGGCCACAGGGCAAGGAGCGTGCCCAAGATGAGGATCAGGCCGCCGATCCAGAGCCACAGAACCAAGGGCGTGACAAGAACCTGCAGTGCCGCCATTCCATCGGGTTCCAAACTTGCCAGGACGATGTATAGGTCTTCCTTCAGCGTGCTTCGCAGCGCGACCTCGGTGACTGAGCCGTCCACATTGGAGTGGAAGTTGCGTTCGGGAGACAGTGTGTCGACTAGGCGGTCACCCCGATAGACATCAAGGATGACCTCGTTGCGCAGCTTGTTCCCAGCCAGCTCAGAGCTCTGGTAGTCAAAGCTCCGATAGGCCAGCGTATAGCCCTCCACGTCGATCGTCGCGCCTTTGGCCAGAGGCACCTGGACCTCCACCTGGTGCGCCTGAGAGGCGGTGATGCCCATGACGATCAGGACAATCGCGAGATGGATGATGTGAGCGCCATATCGTCGCCGGCTTCGTCCAAGAACTCTGGCGGCAGCCACCAATGGGTTCTCGTCGGCCGTCCGGGCTCGCGCGACGACACTCTGGACCATCTGAAGCAGTATGGTCGTGGCCACGAAGGCAACGATCGCAAAGGCAAGTACGGCCGCAGGCGGCCAATCGCCAAGCAGAGCCAGTAGCACCCCTGTCACGAGGGCCATCGCCGCCTGCACCCACAAGCTGCCAAGCAACTGCCGCGAGGTCGTTTTGCGCCAGTCTACCAGAGGGCACAGTCCCAGTAAGGCAAGCAAGAGCAGGCCGAGCGGGCCGGCAAAGCGATTGTAGCTCTCTTTGGTGAGGCTTGTGGCTGCGCCCCGCACCGATTCAGTCAGGGTTGGCCACAGGGTACCGAGCATTACCGCACCGGCCAATCCCAGGAAGAGGAGATTGACGATCAGGAACACAAACTCACGTGACAGCAGCTCCCCCAACTCGCCGGCCCCCCTCAGCTCGCGGTAGCGTGCCAGCATCAAGCCCACGGCGATCGCCAGCACCAGCAGCATATAGCCCAGGTAGTAGTAGCCGATAGGGGACTCGGCGAAGGCGTGCACAGACTCGATGAGTCCAGAGCGCGTGACAAATGTGGCAAAGACGGTCAGAACGAACGTCAGGGTCGCCAGCCCCACGTTCCAGGTCCGGAACATGTCGCGTCGTTCCTGGACGACCGCCGAGTGGATAAAGGCTGTGCCCACCAGGAAAGGGATGAGAGAGGAGTTCTCGACGGGATCCCACGCCCAGTACCCACCCCATCCGAGCTCCAAGTACGCCCACCAGCCACCCACCAAGATACCCACGCCCAACGTTGCCCATGCTGCGACTGACCACATGCGCGTGCCTCGAAGCCAGGTCGCGTCAAGCTTTCCCCTGACGAGAGCCGCAAGCGCATAGGCTGCCGGAATCGTCCACAGGGCATAGGAGGCAAAGATGATCGGGGGGTGGACAATCATCCAGAAATTCTGGAGAAGGGGGTTCAGGCTGATACCCTCGGCCGGTGCATCGGGCATCAGCTGGAATGGATTGCTGATCGCGACGAGAAGGAGAGCGAAGAACGCCTGCGCGAAGGCCAGAAACACCATCGCATAGGGGCGAAGCTCGCGGTCCCATGTTGGACGGCGCAGCACAGCAACACCTGTGAAGATGGCGAGCAACCAGAGCCACAGCAGCTGCGACCCTTCGAGCCCAGCCCAGAACGCAGCGAGGACATAGGCCGGTCTCAGGTACGTGCTCACGTGCTCGTAGACGTACTGCACCTGGAAGTTGCGGGCGTACAACAATGCCAGGAGCAGAGCACAGCTCAGAGTTGTCAAGCCGGCGGTAGCCAGCAGCGCATTGCGAGCGCTGGCAAGCAGCTCCGGACGCCGCCTCCACGTGCCCATCGAGGCTGCGGTGGCAGCCCACAGGGCGGCCGCCAGAGTCAGCCAGATAGCGCCATATCCCAAGTCGGCTAGAATCACGCTACTGCTTCTCCTCGTACTTGGACGGGCACTTCATCAACAGCTCATCGGCCTCAAAGACCCGCTTGGCCGGATTGTACTTGCCGATTGCCACAGCTTCCACCGCGTCCACCAGCATGTCGGGCTGTGGACCGCGGTAGGAGACGGAAAGCCGGCCTGTTTCGTCCTGGATGTCGAAGGTGAGACGCACTTCACTGGTACTCCAAACGACCGAGTTGGCGACGATGGCTCCCGCCACGCGCGAATCGCGTGCCTGGTCTGGCCCCAAGGCCCGCACCTGGGCTATCGTCAGGTAGTCTGAGGAAGTCCCGCCGAAACTACTGGCGATAAGTGCGGCGATCACGGTTACCACGACCAGGCCACCGATCAGGAACTTGAGCTTGGGTGACACACTCTTCTCCTAGTTAGTGCAGACGCAGTGCTATCGACCGCGAACCGCTGCCGAGCACTTGGGGCAGTAGCGTGCATCCCTGGGCACCCGAGCACCGCAGGAGTGGCAGAAGCTCGCGTCGACCTCGCCACCGTCGACCGGAGACGGCCCGGATCTGCGGCCAAGCCAGAACGCGCCTGCCCCGACAGCGACGACCGCGATGAAGGCGATGAGAAAGATCCACGCAGTTGAGCTGCCGGCGCCCTGCCCCACCGTTGCGGGCAGTGGCGTGGTTGGTGCCGAGGAACGGGCGCCCGATGAGAGTGACTCATCCGACTTGAGATATCGTATGACCCAGCTCTCCGGTCCTCCCTGCGCCAAGGAACCAACAGCCACTTCATGGTAGGTGAGACCATCTGTGCCTGTTGACACCGATGTCGCCGGCGGATCAAGGGTGAAGGCGCGCGCTGTTCTCGGCTGCTGAGCGCTCAGCGAGAAGGCAGTGACCGCGTAGTTAGCCGGGTAGGTGAAGACGTAGCTGCGCTCATCGCCGCTCTGGGCCAAAGGAGCGTAGTACTCAATCTGAAAGCCGGACGAGTCCAGCAGAAACGAAACCACCAGCCACTCGCCTTCCTGGCGAGTCTCGAAGTCCAGGTTGATTAGGCCCCGCTCAGGGTCATCGGCTGCCAGCGCACTCGGGCGTTCAGCTGCCGCCGGTATTCGCCACTCAACCGTCGTCGGCAGGGATACGTCTGCGGCAAGCTCACCCCAACATATGACCAGCATCTCGGGAGCATCGTACTCGGGCCAGAGTGCGACGGAAAGGCTTGCCAGGGTGGTCTCCATGCTCGTGCCAGGCGTCTGGGCAGAAGAAGATGGCGCGGCCAAGCAGGCGAACGCCAACGCCGCCAGAACTAGGCGCCCAACATAACCGGACGATGTAGCGTTCATCATGTGCTCCAGCGGCCTCAAGTCAGCTCTCTCCTCACCCCCGCCACAAGATGCATTCCCAGCGGCAGCTCTGATGAGGGTGAGGAGGCACTCATGACTACGGGCTGATCATCCCATCCAGCACAGCCTTCACCTCGTCAAAGTCGGGCGCCCCGTTCAGCATGTTGCCGTCTCCGAAGAGGTAGGTCTGCGCCGCAGATACCCCATACTGCATACCGACGATTACGCCGGCCTGGGCGCGCAGTGCGGCGTCACCGCCAGCTAGGCACGCTCCGAACTGACCAGAGTCCAGGCCGAGACTCGTGGCAAAGTCACGTAGGATGCTGCCCAGCTCCTCTTCCCCGGTCCAGCTCTCCTGATCCGAAAAAAGCTTGGCCTGCATCTCCCAGAACTTGCCCTGCTCTCCGGCGCACTCAGCCGCAATCGCTGCTTGCGTGCTCGCACTTTCCTCCTCGCCTGCCCAGGGGTGGAACACGTAAACGAGGCTCCCGGCATCGACGTACTGCGCCTTGACCTGAGGGAAGACTTCGGTGACATACGTTGCAGCCTCAGCGCTGGTGTAGTCAAGGAAGACCGCCATTGCGGCCTTGGCTGATTGCGAATTCCCCACGACATGGTAATCGCCGCCCTGGGGCAGGATCTCGGGCAGCGATCCAGTCCCCGCGACGAAGTCGATTACTTGAAACATCGCGTCGCTGTTGAGCAGAGGGATCTGAGTGTCGTTGACGAAGATGGTTGGGGTCGAGTTCACCCCGAAGGTCTGCGCTGCCATCGCATCGGAAGCTACGTCCACCGCGGCTCGCCCCTGATCAAGGCACTGGTCAAAGGCTGTGGTGTCCAGGCCAAGATCGGCAGCATACTCCCTGAAAGTGGGTATGGCGTCCGTGAGGGAGCTCCAGGCAGCCTGGCCACCAAACAGCTTCTCCTGCATCTCCCAGTAGTGGCCTTGGTAGCCTGCGCAGAAGGCAGCCTCTGCCGACTTCTGCGCCCAGGGATGGATTGACGTCAGTGGGAACTGGCGTGCAACAAACCTTGCCTTGCCGCTGTCCACGTATTGCTTGATAATGTCTGGGATCGCCTCAAGGGCGACCGAAGCACAGGCAGGTCATTGGAAGTCCGAGAACTCGGTAATCACCATCGGAGCAGCGGCATCGCCGCGGCTACGGAAATCGTCCGCCATAAGAATCAGGGTCGGACGCTGCCCGCCCGCCAGGTAGTATTCGATCTGCTGTTGGAAGGCCGTGTAGGGCTGCGCGCCCACCAGCAGCGCGCCGTTGATGAGAAAGGTTGGCGTGCCGGAGACACCCGCTGCCTGTCCTTCCTGCTGGTCAGATGCGATTCTGTCAGCGTACTTGCTGCTGTCTAGGCAAGCGTCGAATTGAGCCTGCTCAAGGCCCAATCCGCCCGCATACTTCTTGAAGGTGCTCGCCGCGCCAGACTGACCGGACCACTCCGCCTGCTGCGCCATGAGCTTCTCGTTCATGTCCCAGTACTTGCCCTGCTCGCCCGCGCACTCGGCCGCCATAGCTGCCACTTCGGCTCCTGAGTGGACGACGTAGCTCTTGACGACGTACCTGGCCTTCCCGGTCAAGATGTAGTCACGGACAATCTGCGGAAACGTCTCACGGACGTATTTCGCGCAGTACGGTCACATGAACTCAGAGAACTCGATGATGGTCACCTTGGCATCCTCCGGGCCGAGTGCATGCCAATCATCGGGGTCTACCGGCAGGGTGCTCGACTCAAGTGGAACAGCCACGGTCGTCTCAGCATCCGCCGAAGCCGCCGCCTTCGCTGTCGGCGTGGTGCCAGCGGCTCCCTTGGGCGTCGGCGTGGCCGGCTGCGGACCACAAGCTGCGGTCAACAAGGCCACGATCGCCAAGGCGACCAACCACCCACTGCGCTTCTTCATTCTCTCACCTTTCCATCCGAGATACGGGCTAGAATCGAACTCGCCGCAGGCGCAGCGAGTTGCTGACCACAAACACACTGCTAAACGCCATGGCGCTCGCAGCAAGGACCGGGTGGAGGCGCAGGCCGAGCCATGGATAGAGCGCGCCAGCTGCCAAGGGAATCAGGACCACATTGTAGAAGAATGCCCAGAACAGGTTCTGCTTGATGGTCCTCATAGTGGCCCGGCTGAGCGCAATGGCGCGCGGTATTGCGCGCAGGTCCCCACTCATGAGCGTTACGTCCGCAGCAGCCATAGCCACATCTGTCCCAGTCCCAATCGCAAGGCCGACATCCGCCTGGGCCAAGGCCGGCGCATCGTTGATGCCATCGCCCACCATCCCTACCAGGTGCCCCTCCGAGCCTGCGCGGCGTCGGGATGCGGAAACCTGCAGCAGACGTATCTGCGCCGCCTTCTCCCCCGGCTGCACCTGCGCGAGGACCTGGCTTATGCCTACCTCGCGCCCTATCGCCTCGGCCGTACGGCGGTTGTCGCCGGTAATCATCAGCACGTCAATGCCGAGTGCCTGCATCTGGCGAACTGCCTCTATGGACCCGGCCTTGACTCTGTCCGCAACCGCAACAACCCCTGCGGCTATGCCATCCACAGCGACGAGCAATGCCGTTTTGGCCGCGCCCTCCAGGCCCTGTTGTGCGGTCTCGAGCCTTCCCCCAGAGACCCCATGGCTTTCGAGCAACCCGGCCGTACCCACGAGAACACGATGACCATCAACCGTCGCAACGACCCCTTGCCCAGCGACTGCCTGGAACTCCTCTGGGTCCGATAGGCGCAACCCGCGCTCCTTTGCAGCCCGCACAATCGAGACGCCAATCGGGTGCTCTGAGCCCTGCTCGGCGGACGCGGTCAGGCGAAGAAGCTCGCCTGGTGAGAGTGGCTGGACTCTGTCGCCCGTGTCGGGAACGACATCCGTGAGCGCCGGCTCCCCCTCGGTGATCGTGCCCGTCTTGTCGAGGACGACCGTCTCCAGTCTGTGCGCTCTCTCGAGTGCCTCGCTGCTGCGGAAGAGGATGCCCGCCTCCGCGCCGCGCCCCGTACCCACCATGATCGCCGTCGGCGTCGCCAGGCCCAGCGCACAGGGACAAGCTATCACGAGAACCGCCACCATATAGATCATGGACTGCGTAAAGCCCACCTGGCCCAGCAACAACCATCCCAGGAAAGTAAGCAGTGCCAGCAGAATCACCACAGGCACAAAGACGCCCGAGACCCGATCCGCCAGCCTCTGGATCGGCGCCTTCGAGCCCTGCGCTTCTTCCACGAGCCGGATAATCTGGGCCAGTAGTGTCTGAGCGCCAACGCGATTTGCCTGGAACCTGAGGAGGCCCTGCTTGTTGATGGTGCCTCCCACGATTTCGTCGCCCGGCTTCTTGTCAACTGGGACGCTCTCTCCCGTGATCATCGACTCGTCCACCGCCGAGCGCCCCGAGAGTACCACCCCGTCCACCGGCACGCGCTCACCCGGGCGGATGACTACGACATCACCCGGCACGACGTCGGCGATCGGTATTGCCGCCTCCTGTCCATCACGCACGACCTGCGCGGTCTTCGGACGAAGCCCCATGAGCCTCTTGATGGCCTCAGAAGTCCGTCCCCTCGCACGCGCCTCGAGCATCTTGCCCAGCTTGATGAGCGTGATGATCAGCGCAGATGTCTCAAAGTAGACATGCTCTCTGGCCTGCGGAAAGAGCAACACTGCCAGGCTGTAAAGGTACGCAGCCGACGAGCCCATAGCGACTAGCACGTCCATGTTCGCCGAGCCGGCCCGAAGGCTCTTGATAGCGCCAGTGTAATAATCAGAACCGACGTAGAACTGCACTGGCGTCGCCATACCGAGCATCAGCCAGTTCACCCACGGCTGGTGCGCCCACGCCCCTACCAGGCCCAAGTCCCGTGCCATGCTAAGCAGAAACAAGGGCAGCGAGAAGGCAGCGCCAATCCAGAACTTGCGGGTCTGGTCGCGGACCTCCGCCTCACGCGCCGTCCTCTCGACGTCCTCGGCGGATTCGCCTTCGCCGACCAGCACAATGCCGTACCCAGCGTCGCGAATGGCTTGCTGAATGGTGGCCAAGGTCACGTAGCCTGGCAGGTACTCAACGCTCACCCGCTCGCTTGCTAGGTTGACGCTTGCACTCGCAACCCCGTCGAGGCGGGAGAGCGCACGCTCAATGGTTCGAGCGCAGTTGGCACAGGTCATACCGGTCACTGCCAGGTCGACCTTGACCGTCGGGACATCATAGCCGATGTCCCGAATCAGCGCAAGAAGCTTCTCCTCACCGACAAGGGAGGGATCATAGACAACCGAAGCGCGTTCCAGCGCCAGGTTTACAGATGCCTCCCGAACTCCGTCGAGGCGAAGAAGATTGCGCTCGATGGTGAGCGAGCAATTGGCACATGTCATCCCGGTGACAGGAAGCATCACCCGCTTTGTGTCCACTCGAGGGCGCCTACCTCTCTGACATCGGCTGCTGGCACCGACCGGCAGCACTATGCCGGTGCATATCCCGCCTGTTCCAGAGCCTTCTTGAGATTGGCAAGAGCCACGTCGCTGGCCACCTGAAAGGTAGCCGTTTTGCTGGCGATGTCACCGCCGACGAACTGCACTCCGGTGACCAGGCTCGCCTCGCGCTTGATGGTCATTAGGCAGTGCCCACAACTGATGGTCGGAATTCTCAACGTTACCGTATTCACCTCGTCCCTCTCATTCTGCTCGATAGCCAAATCGTGGCCGGTCTTCGCTGCTGCCGCTCTACAGACGGTCCCCAGCTTCGAAAAGGGCAAGCACCTCCCCAATCACACGCTCACGCTCGGCTGGCTCGTCCCCTCGAATAGCCGTTGTCACGCACGTCTGTAGGTGGTGCTCAAGAATCAAGCGGTTCAGCTTCTCCAGCGCACGCTGGATCGCCAAGTTCTGGTTAATGACGTCGATACAGTAGACGCCTTCATCCACCATACGCATGACTCCGCGTACGTGACCCTCCACGCTTTTCAGCCGATTGACGATCTCTATTCTATAGTCTTCGCTCATCGCCACCACCTGTTTCGGCTCGCACTACCCCACCCCCCATGGGGTGGGGTAGTGCGAGCTTATACCACATACAACAAGGGTTGTCAAGAGCGCAAGGGGGCTTTGCGCAGACTGGGCCGGTCGGGAGCTGCGGCGAGCCGCCTCAACATGGCACCTAGGCCTGCCTGACAGACTGGCGCCACCCAGGGTTGCTCTATGAGCGGTTTGCTGGCATACTGCGAGCTGAGCGTGCCACCGTCGTCAGGGAGTATGCCTGTGGCGCGAGTGAGCTTTGCTACCGCAGCGAAGCGACAGCCCGGAGGCCGAAATGTTGGACTGCGCGATCGTGGGTGGGACCCTTGTCACCGCCGAGGGAACTAGTCAGACCGACCTCGGTGTCCTCTCTGGCAAGATTGTCCAGCTGGGGCGTGGATTGCATGGCCGGCGCGAAATCGATGCCAGCGGGATGCTGGTGTTACCGGGTGCAGTGGACGAGCATGTACACCTGGAGCTGCCGGTTGCCGGCACAGTGTCGAGCGACGACTTTTACAGCGGCACCGTAGCCGCTGCATTTGGTGGAACGACCACCGTTCTTGACTTTGTCGAGCCAGCGCCGGGCCAGCCTTTGGAGGAAGCTCTTGGGCTGCGACGTTCCCTCGCTGATCCAAAGGTCACAATCGACTACGGTCTGCACATGACGCTTTCCCGCGCTGATCCGGCAACACTGGCGCAAATCCCGGGCTGCATGCGGGCAGGCTCGTCCAGTTTCAAGCTCTACATGGCTTACGAAGGACTCTGGCTCAACGATGGCGCCCTCCTAAGAGCGCTTGAGGCGGTGCATGCGCATTCGGGCCGTGTGCTCGTCCACGCAGAGAACCACCACGCCATCTCCTACTTGGTGTCAAAGGCACTGGCTTCAGGGCATATCGGGCCGGACAGCCATGCACACACTCGCCCAACGATCCTCGAGGCCGAGGCCATACACCGACTGCTCGCACTGGCAGAGGTGGCGGGCTCACAGGTCATGGTAGCTCACGTCTCCTGTGCCGCAGGGCTGGCGGAGGTGCAGAGAGCGCGCTCTCGCGGGCAGACAGTGTGGATTGAGACCTGCCCCCACTACCTGACCCTTGACGAGAGGGAATACAGCCGCCCTGGGTTCGACGGCGCAAAGTTCGTCGTCTCCCCTCCGCTGCGAACGGAGCAAGACCGGAACTCGCTGTGGGCGGGCCTGGCGGCGAGAGAGGTCGACACAGTGGCCACAGATCATTGCCCCTTCTTCTTTTCGCGGCAGAAGACACTTGGGCGCAGCAACTTCTCTCTCATCCCTGGAGGTGCGCCAGGCATCGAGACTCGACTCATGCTGCTCTACGAATTGGGGGTTCGCGCCGGGCGCCTTGCCCCGGAGCGGTGGGTTGAGGTCTGCTGTACAGAGCCAGCCCGTCGCTTCGGCCTAGCACCGAGGAAGGGTACCTTGGCGATTGGGGCAGATGCTGACATCGTGGTCTGGGACCCGGGGCGGCAAGTGACTCTCTCCTTTGCGACGCTGCACCAGAATACCGACTATACGCCCTACGAGGGGCTGACTGTGCAGGGCTCCCCAGTGACAGTCCTCGTGCGCGGGCGAGTCGTGGTGGACGATGGACGCTTCCTAGGGGAGGCAGGGCAGGGTCGGTTTCTCAGAATGGTGCCTGCCCGGAGCTGACAAGGTGCCTGAGGAAGCGGCGCGAGCTCCTACCCAGCCGGCACGAGAAGGCGCGGCCCCAGACAACCGGTCACCTTGTCCAACAGGGCCGTCGGCCCCAGAAGAGAGTGCGCATAGAAATCGACGCGCCCGCGATTGGGACTGCCGACGCGCTGCAGGTGCCAAATACGGTCGTCTCCAGTGGAGTTGAGCAGGAGAATGGGCAGACCGCCCGCACTGGTTAGCGCTCCCAGCCTATCCGGCAGATCGAGGGAGTCCAAGTAGTCGGAGAGGTCCACTATGGCGAGGTCTGCTGAGGCAGATAGAATCGCCTTCTCTGCTTGGCTCCAGTCGGTGAGCAGCACCGTGTCGTAGCCCGCCAACTGCAGCAGATCCACCACGCCCTCAAGCCACGAGGAGGCATTTCCAGCCACGACGATACGAGCACGGGAGCCCCTCGCGCCGTTTCCCAGCCGGGCCGTGTCGCCCGTTTCCTGCGCCGTGCTGCAGTCCATGGGGCCATGATAACATACGTCTCCCGACTATTGTATCCCCCCCAAGGAGGATGTTGAGACGTAGATCGCACTCATCCATGGCCTACTGCAGGGCCAGCCGCTCTAGAGCCTATTGCACCTCAGGCGTTAGGCCCAGCCGCTGCGCAAAGAGGCGCAGGTCAGCCTTGTTGCTCAGCTTGAGTTTCGAGTAGATATTGCGGAGATGGGTCTTGATCGTTTTCTCACTGAGGAACAGCGCCTCAGCGATCTCCGAGTTCCGCAGACCGTGCCCGGCCAGACGAAAGACGTCCCTCTCGCGCGGGGTAAGAACCGCCAATGCCTCGTCGCTGAGTTCGCTCTTTTCTCGAACGCGGCTCAACTGCTGGACGACCTTGGCCGCGACCGATGGCGCAAGCAAAACCTCTCCCCTGAACACCGACCGGATGCCCTCTGCGAGCCGCCCGACGTCTATGGTCTTGAGCACATAGCCCGATGCTCCGGACACGAGTGCAGAGGTGATCTCCTGCTCATTGTCGTAAGCCGACAGGATAAGCACACGGCTCGACGGACTGACCTCGAGCAACTGCCGGCAGAAGGTGGCCCCGTTCCCATCAGGCAGGTGCAGGTCGAGCAGAATCACGTCTGGCGAGTCCACTGCCACGAAGCCAAGCGCCTCCTTGCCGCTGCTTGCCTCCCCGATTACGCTTAGGTCGGGCTCCATCTCAAGCAGAGCGCGCAGTCCTTCACGAAAGACAACATGGTCATCGACGATCAGAAGTGTGAGCATAGCCGTCCCTCCCGACGCCCAGGCAAGCCTCGGCTGTATTTGGACTCCAACACTGTCGTGCAGTGTTTGGCTCACGGCTGAGTTGGCTCGGGCCGGTCTGGTCAGGCACGCCGTGCTGATCCTGCGACGAGAGATGCAGAGTGCGCGGACTCCTCAGGCAGACTCAGCGACGAGCTGTTGCCCAACATCGAATATCTCCTGCAGTGCCCGAGGTGCCAAGACATTGCTCCTTCTCGAGCCTATGGCGCATGGGACCCAGCCAGCCGGTTCACGCACTGAGGAAGGGCGGCTGGCGCGACCCAGATCTCGCGCAGGACTCGTGCCGTGCACCGGTTTCTGCAATCCACTACTCAATTCGGCCGCTTGCACAGGCTTGCTACTCAACTCAGTGTACGCCTATCCTTTTCAATGCACTACCGCCGGTATTATACCAGATTGTCACGGCAACTCAAGTTCGGCAATGTTGCGTTTTCGGCTCGCGGTGCTATACTTGACACCGTAACGCCTAAGCCTGCTCTGTGTTCTTTCAGGTTGTTCGCCGGAGGACGCGATGCCGATCCTCGTCTTGGGACTGGTGGGCTCGGCGCGGCCATGGGGCAACTCAGAGCTCTTGGTTCGCCATGCCTTGCTTGCTGCGCAGGCTCACGGAGCCCACGTACGGCTTGTTCGCTCGACCTCGCTACGCATCCAGCCATGCACTGGCTGCATGCGGTGCGTGATCGGGGGCCATCCCTGTCCACTAGACGACGACATGGAGTGGCTCATTGGGACAGTCGAGGCGGCGGGTGCACTCGTGCTGAGCGCTCCGACATACTGGCTGGGGCCTGCCGCCCAAGTCAAACTTGTCCTCGACCGGCTCCTCATGGTCACTGGCCGCGTCAACCGGCCGCTCCCGCCCGAGCGCCCTGCCCTGACAGTGGCTACCGCAGGCCTGCAGGCCTGGCGCGGAGTGGCATTGCCGTTCCTCAACGCCCTTGTCGCAGGCTTTGGATACCGACCGATAGAGAGCTTGGTAGCCATTGGGCCGGGTCCAGGTGAGGTGCTTATGGACGTAGGGCTCATGGCACGAGTCTGGGAGGCCGGCCGCCGGCTGACCCAGCCAGCGGCCGAACCGGAGGCAGCACTTGCCGGCATGCAGGGATGCCCGTTCTGCGGGTGTGAGGCAGTCCTGCTGGAGGCTAACCGAGCCGTGTGCCCGATTTGCGGCTGCGAGGCCGCTGTGGAGATTCGAGACGGCAGCTTCCATCTGCGATTCGCCTCACCGGCTGCGCATCCGCGTTGGTCTCCGGAGGGTCTCCGCGCACACATGGTAGAGTGGGTCCAGGCGACAGGGCCCAGCTACCTGAGCCTCCGCGACAGCATCAGCGAGAGGCGAAGGCCCTACCGCCAGACGCAGATTCCGTGGCTGAACCCTCCTCAGCCAGGGGCACCCAAGGACCACGAGGCGCCTTGGCAAGGGGGGTAGCGCTCCAATGTTGGCTTCGCTGACATCACTGCGTGCAGCCGCGCAGGTGCCCTTGAGTGAGTGGCGCACCCATTACCCGGAGTTCCGCGCCGTCGGCACACTCTGCTCGTACATGCCTGCCGAGATGATCCACGCAGCCGGCTTCGCGCCTGTGCGCGTCCGCTCGCGCGATATCCCCGACCGACAGTCGAGCTTCCGACTTCCGCCCTACACTTGCGCTCTCAGCCGGGGAGTCCTCAATCTGCTCACGGCAGGTGAGCTGGGCTGCCTGGAGGGCATGGTGTTCGCACACACTTGTGACACACTCCAGGCCATGGCAGACCTCTGCAGGCTGGATCCGACCTACCAGGGCTGGGTCGAGACCGTAATGCTGCCGGCCAACCTAGACCAGCCAACCTCTGTCCGATACCTGTCGACAGAGCTCTTGCGATTCCGAGACCACCTGGCGCTGATCGCCGGCCGACCCCTGTGCAATGAGGAGCTAGGCGCCAGTATCAGCCTGTACGATGAAATACGGCGCCTGGCTACGGCCCTTCAGAGCTTCCGAGATCGACTGAGCGCCACCGACTACTACGCCATCATGGATGCGGGCCAATCAATGCCCCCAGGGCTCTTCCACGGCCTGCTCTCCGACCTCCTGACGGAAGTCGCCTCTCTTCCCTCCATCACCAGGGGACCCCGGGTCTTCTTGGCCGGTGCAATGCTTGACGAGCCTCGGTTGATTGGCGTTTTCGACAACCTGGGCGCAGACATCGCTGGCGACGATCTGTGCACGGGCTACCGCCGCTTTCAGGGTCAAGTGGGCCGTTCCAGCGAACCGCTCGCTGATCTCTGCCGATACTACATCCAGCGATTGCCGTGCCCATGCAAACGGTACGCTGGCAAGGATACGCCTCAGGTCCTGGTGGAGAGAGTGCAACAAGCGCGTGCGGAGGGAGTGGTGTTTCTGCTACCCAAGTACTGCGAGCCCCAAGCGTTCGAGTTTGCCCTGCTGCGACCGGGCCTTGAGAAAGCCCGCCTACCATACCTCGTATTGGACATGGAAGACCAGCCCCCCCTTGAGGCGCTGTCGACTCGCATTCAGGCTTTCACAGAGATTCTCTAGGAACGCCCACGCTGGTGCATGCCAGCTCTGTGCTATACTGGCTGAGATGTCCAACCCACCCCTGAGACAACCATACTCTCCCGAGTTCGTGGAAGCGGAGGTGCGACGCGCGGGTGCTCTTCGTGCTGCATGGCGCGTTCTGCAGGTTCTGAGCGTGCTTGTAGTGGTGCTGCTCCACCGGACGTTGGATCGATGGCGGTGGACCTACAGCGAGGGCGAAGCTCGAGAGGATAGGCAACGACGCCGAGCGGCTTGGCTCCTCGGCCGCATTGCCTGGCTGGGCCCTGCTTCTGTCAAGTTAGGGCAGTGCCTGGCCACGAGGCCTGACCTGCTTCCGCTATCCTACATGGATGTTCTGTCGCAACTCTATGACCAGCTTCCTCCATTCGCAAGTGAGGTCGCCCAGTCGGTTGTCGAGGACGAACTGGGCTGGAGGCCAGATGCGCTCTTTCGGCAGTTCGAACCTCGGCCATTCGCGGCGGCGAGCCTCGGGCAGGTTCATCGCGCAGTCACCTTTGGCGGGCAGGAGGTAGCCGTCAAGATCCAGCGCCCGGGCATGCAACGCGCCATTTGCCTCGACCTGGCATGGATTCGTCGGCTGGCTATGTGTATCGAGCGAAGCCCACGACTTGGCCGCGGCCAGCCATGGGTCAGCATTGTGGATGAGTTCGGCACCAAGCTCTTCGAGGAGCTGGACTACATCCATGAGGCTCACCTCACAGAGCGCTTCCGTGCCAACGTAGCCAGCCTGCCTGGCATCGACGCGCCGCGTGTGCACTGGGAGATGACTAGCCGGCGCGTGCTCACGACCGACTTTGTCTCCGGCATCAAGATCACTGACCGAGAGGCTCTCATCACAGCAGGGGTAGACATTCGGCAGCTGCTCAGCTCTGGAGTGCGCGCGAATCTCAAGCAGCTCTTCGAGGATGGGTTCTTCCATGCCGATCCCCATCCTGGGAATCTCTTGGTGCGCCCCAAGGACGGGACATTGGTCTTCCTGGACTTTGGCATGATGGGGATCATCCATACGGCACAGCAAGAAAAGGTCATTGAGCTGTTGGTGGATGTCGTCAACCGGCGGCCAGACCAGCTACAGGCGGACCTCATCGCCCTTGGATGTGCGCGACCAAGCGCGCGATGGGACGAGATGCTTCCTGTTGCTGACAAGGTGTTGCGGTCCATCTTTGGAGACCGTCAAAGAGCGCGCACCCTCCAAGAGGTCACGAGTGCCTTTGCTCCACTCATCTACAGGTACGGCTTCCGGATACCTTTGGACTTTGCGTATGTCGTGCGTGCCTTAATGATGCTGGAGGGGGTAGCACGCCAGCTCGACCCTGAGTTCGACATCTTCGCCGTGTCCGCCCCGTACGCGGCACGCATGCTGCTGACCGTCCCCGGTCCGAGCCTGCGGCAGCGCCTGATGGATGAGCTCATCACGCGTGAAGGCAAGCTGGATTGGTCAAGACTTGATCAGATAGTAGCACTTGCCTCGCAGGACGGGAGGATGCACGGAAGTCTAGAGGGGCTGCTGACTCCGGCGCTTGACCTCCTTCTTTCGGCCGAAGGCGCTGTCCTGCGAAGTGCCCTGGTCACCGAGATACTCGCGCCCGCCGAGGTTGGCACAGAGCACCGGTTCAAGAGAATCGCGTCGCTCCTGTCGTCTGACGAGAAAGTGCCCGCCCGGCTGATCCTCGACCGAGTCGTTTCATTCCTGCTGTCTGAGCAAGGCGCTCAGACACGTGCCCAGATCGCAGAGGCGATGCGAGCTGATGGGAGCCGGAGGCTCGATCTCGAGAGCGTGGTGCTGGTCGCAGCCGCGGCCCGCCGGATTCATCCGGATCTGCGGGCCACTAGCCTGCTAGCTTCCGTAGCCAGGTACCTGCTCTCGAAACCTGGCGAGCGAGCCCGCGCCGAGATACTGGCGACTGGGCAGAGGCGGCTCGTAGAGGCTCTGCTGCCCGGGTTTGAGCGACGCAAGAGCCTGACGCCAACTCACCCGGCCACCGCGCGCGTCACATGGCGGGAATCGACTGGCACGAGCCTCCCGATGTCTGCCTTCCGTATGGATGCGGGGCAGGGACGCCAGACGTCAGGGGGAGGGAGAGCGAAATCGGCACGAGCAACCCAAGCATCATGACTGGGCACGCGGCGCGAATGCACCACTCATAAGCACTACCGAAATCCGAAGAACAGCTCCCACCACTCTCTCAGCACGGTTCCGGCCGGGAAGCCCACCTCTGCACTCACCTGCGAGGCCTCGACCTCGGTATGAGGGGCAACTATCACGACAGGCACCTCACCGGTCTTGACCCATCCTTGGTCCCTCGCCCACGCCTCGGCTGCGGCATCCGACTCGTTGTACTCGAGCTCAGCCAGCAGAGCTTCGTGGCGCCTCTCGCCGTCTGCTATCTGTGCTTGTACCGCGCGGAGCTCATTGCGTCGCTGCTGGCTGATGATCACCTGGCGCCCAAAATCCACGGCCAGGTAGAGAACCAGGATGCCCATGAGAATCAGCACAATCTGGCCCGAGGGGAACCCGATGCGCACGTTTCTGTGACTCATCACATCCTCCAAGTAGACTCTACCACAAGCCCAGCTAGATGTCAACGAAACAGGGCCACAAAAGCAAGCCCGGCCCTTGCGGGCCGGGTCCTGGTGCCGAAGGAGGGATTTGAACCCACATGGGCGTACACCCACTGCGCCCTGAACGCAGCGCGTCTGCCAATTCCGCCACTTCGGCAACTGAGATCAGCGTACCACGATCTCTACGGGCTGTCAAGCAGCGCGTCGCCGATGACCACTCTCTCCGACACCTCCCGATACCAGGCGACGATGTTGCGGAACCGGTCGCTTGCCCGCTGCAGAGGACCGAGCTGCACACCCTGCACTCGCGAGTCCACAGCGTACGTGGTGACCGGGTAGTACAGAAGCAGCGCAGGCGCCTGCTCCGCGAACTGGCGCTGAAAGGCTCCAAACGCAGCCGACTGGGTCTCCAGATCTGACGTCGTGCGGGCCTCCTCCATTGCCAGGTCAGCCACCTCGTCGACAAAGCCCGTGATGTTCTGTCCGGGCAGTGCCGCCTGCGTCGAGTGCCAAAGAGGGTATGGGTCTGGGTCAGCCGACAGTGCAACTTCAGCCAACACAGCATCATAGTCCCGGCTGTCCAGAAGTGCATCTAGCTCGTCAGCCGTAGCCTGCCTGATGGCCACGTCCAGCCCGATGGCGCCCCATGCCTGCACAAGCTCGTGCGCCAATTGCTGTGCTGCCAGCCCTGGTCCCACAAGCAGCTCAAACCTGAGCGGTGTTCCCTCCCGGTCACGGATGCGATCTGCGTCGGAATCCAGCCACCCGCTCGAATCGAGTAGGCCGGCCGCGCGCACTGGATCGTACCCATACTGCCTGACTGTGGGATCATGAGCCCAGAGCATGGGTGGCAATGGGCTCGACGCCACAAGCGCCTGCCCCGCAAGCGCTTCATCAATCATCGCCTGCCGGTCAAGGGCATACAGCATGGCCTGCCTCACCTCGAGTACCTGGAAGAACGAGGCTGTCTCGCGGGCCAGGTTCAAGAAAACGGCCCCATACCCGGCTCGCTCCGCTGAGAGCAAGTGAAGACCGCTCAGCTGCGCTGCCTGCGAGAGCGTGGCTGAGCTGGTGACCCGGAAACCATCAATCTCTCCGCGTCCGTAGCTGGCCAGCAACGAATCCTCGTCGCCGAAGGACCAAAGCTCCACCTGCGAGAGATACGGCCGCTGCCCCCAGTAAGTTGCGTTTGCCAGAAGAACAATGCGGTCGGGCGACAGACTCTCGAGTCTGAAGGGGCCCGTCCCGACAGGCTTGCTGGTGGAGAAAGGGCTTGATGGCAGATCGGCCGCCGCAACATTGCTCAGGAGATGGGCGGGAAGAATGCCTATGGTTGTATAATAGAGGAACGACGGAAATGGCTCCTGCAGCACGAAGCGCACTCTGTAGTCATCCACTCGCTCCGCAATGACCGACTGCCAAAGCGCCTGCAATGCAGGATCCCCCTGAAACCGTGGATCCTGGATTGCCTGCACGGTGAAAAGAACGTCGTCGACGGTGAAGGGTGCCCCGTCATGCCAAGACACGCCGGAACGAAGCTGGAACTCGACTGCGGATCCGTCGTCGTTCATGGCCCAGCTTGAAGCGAGTGCCGGGCCCGGACGCTGCCGATCGTCAAGCGTCGTGAGGCCTTCAAAGACAAGCGCTGCCACGTCCTCGCTAACGCTGTTGGCCTGCCCGCTCCCATAGGTCAAGATCGGGTTAACGACGCTGGCATAGCCCAAGACACCTTCCACGTACACCCCGCCGGACTGAGGCTGGAACACGGTGACCTGGCTGGCAGCGAGCTGGAAGAGGATCGTGAACACCAAGGCAATACCCAGCATAGTGAGCCCGGCCGGTCCGACAATGTGTCGTGTCACCACATACCCCTACATGCAGCAAGGGTGCTGCCCGGCTTCTCGCAGCCTGGAAGCACCCCTGCGTGCTGTGCGTGGTTGAGCGAGTTACCTGGCTGCAAGGACACTCAGGACAGAAAACACCAAGAACAGAACGGCAAGACCGATTGTGGCAGTGAACAGTGTCTTCTCAACCCCTCGGCGCGTACGATACACGCCTCTGCCCTCGCCGCCAAAGATGCCTCCGAGCCCGCCCGATCCCTTTGCCTGAACTAGAATGATAGCCACAAGTGCGACAGAGATGATGATCTGGATGACCTGGATATATGGTGCGAAACCGTCAGACACAACGAACCTCCCGGATGTGATGTCTCCACCTCAAGCTGCGACCCTACTCGAGGTAGCAGCCTTTTCAGCTTATCATAGACGGGCACTGCTGGCAAATGTCCAGCCGCTCACCGTCTGATACCGGCCCTAGGCGGATATCCAATCACCTCCCTGATCTGCTCGTAGAGAGGCTGCAGCCGTTGGTACATGCGATTGTATACCCGTCCGTACAATGCTTGATAGGTTGCTTGCGCTTCAGGATCCGGCTCAAACAGGTCGCCCTGCCGAGTCATCTCTCGAACGGCGGTCTCGAAGCTGCGATGCAGGCCAAGCCCCACTGCGGCGTCGACCGCCGCCCCCAGCCCTGAAGCCTCCGAAACGTGAGGGCGAGCCGCAGGCAAACCAAAGACATCCGCCGTGAGCTGCATGGCGCCGCGGCTCCTCGAGCCACCGCCAGCCACCCTGAGCTCTGTGATCGGGATGCCGCTGCGCCTTTCGGTTTTCTCCTTCCCCTCCCGAAGCGCATAGGCCAGTCCCTCCAGTATGGCACGATACAGGTGTGCTCGGGTGTGAACATCACCAAAACCAATGATCGCACCCTTGGCCTCAGGTCCGGGTGTCCTCAGCCCAGGCGCCCAGAATGGCTGGAGCATTAGCCCCATTGAGCCGGGAGGCACTCGCACCAAGAGATCGTCAAAGAAGTCCTCGGGCTCAACTCCCTGCTCGGCAGCGGCCTGACGCTCCGGGTAACCGAACTCGTCCTTGAACCAGCTCACCATCCAGTAGCCGCGGAAAACCTGTACCTCCAGGCTGTAGCGACCCGGGACGGCCGCCGGGTAGGGTGGAAGGAGCGGGATCACCTCCACGTACTTGCTGTGTGTGGTGTGGAGGCCCAGAGCTGACGGCACGCGCGACACATCAGCGACCAGAAGTACGTGGGGTCTTGTTCCAACCACCCTGGTTTGGCGGAGAAGTAGGGCTCGACAAGCACACGAGTCCCGGCGAGCAGGTTTCCACGCAGATCAAACAGGAGAGCCCGTACACTCTGGGTGCCAACATCGATGGAGAGCAGATGATCACCTGCCATCTTTACCCCCTTAGGTGCCGCCGTGCGCTTTGGCGGCGCCGCCGCCAGGCAGTCGCAATGACAAGCGCCGACAACGCCAGCAGAAGAACGACCGACGCAGGACGGCCGTGTCGATTGATGACCAAGGGACTGGAGCGCCTCGTCTGAGCGAGCTCCGCAGCCGGCAAATCCCTCCAGTCAGGGATGGTGTCGCGGTCAGGAAGGCTGTAGTGGGTGCGCCAGAGTGCCAGATAAGCTGCCTCTTCTTCCTCCCACCTAGCATCGTCCCAGCCCAACTCAGGTTGGCACACCTCCCGGATCCGCGAGAGCAGGCCCTCTGCCCCTCTAGGGAGAAGGTGCCCGATGCGCACCCTACGCAGCAACAGGTCATCGAGGTGAACCACGCCTTCTGCACGTGCCGCCCAGCGAAGCTCAACCCATAGATATTGCGTGCCGGGAATGAAGGCAGTCTCACCCGGCAGCGCAGCTTCGAGGACCTTGTGAGCGCATGTGGAATACCGACCGAGTAGCCGGCATCTCGTTGCATCGTCAAGCGACTCCGGGGTAGCGAATGCACCATGAACCGGGTTCAGCACCGATGCCTTGTCGTCCAGGGACTGCATGTTTGGAAAGCGGTGCCTAAGAGCCCGCAACGCGTCCAGTGCGATCAATCGGAAGGTGGTTAGCTTTCCCCCGGTGACAGTCAGCAGGCCCTTTTCCTCCCACACTACGTGGTCTCGCGACTCCTTCGAAGGGTCTACATTGCCCGAGCCGACCACCGGGCGGATGCCAGCGAAGGTCGATATCACGTCGTCCAGAGAAATCCTGAGTGCGCCGAACTGCGCATCCACAGCGGCCATCAGGTAAGCCACCTCTTCCGGCCGGATGGAGGGTTCCGAGTCAAGAGACTCGCAGTGATCCACATCGGTGGTGCCGACAAGAGTGATTCCTTCCCACGGGAAGATGAAGACGGGCCGCCGATCGAAGGGGTGGAGGAAGCTGACCGCCTGTGCCACAGGGAATCGCCAGGACGGGAAGATCAGGTGACTGCCTCGAAGTGGGCGGATAGCCGGCCTCCCGCCCACGAGACCACGCAGGCTATCCGCCCAAACTCCGGTTGCGCTTATGACCGCTCCACCTCGGACATCGGCTTCCTGCCGCAGAACCGAGTCGCGCAGGTGGACTCCCACCACCGTTGGGTCCTCCGGCGCGCCATCCACAAGCAAGCCGGTCGCCTCTGCGTAGCTGAGAGCGGTGCCGCCTGCCGCTACTGCCTCCTGTATGACGCGAAGCACCAGCCGGGCATCATCGGTCTGGGCATCTCCGTAGCGGAACCCGCCTTGCAGGCCATCGCGTGAGATGTGAGGAGCAAGGAGCCTGAAGTCCTCTGCACTGAAGTGCCGATGTCCCCAGTGCAGGGCCAGCAGGTCGTACACGGTCAGGCCAGCCGAGTATGTCCACCGTCCAGGGCGGTCTCCCCTGTATGTGGCCAAGAGAAAACCCAAGGGATCGATGAGTCCTGGGCCCTCTCGAAGCAATCGCTCTCGCTCATGCACCGAGGCCCAAGTGAGGCCGATTTTGCCCTCCTTGAGGTAGCGCAGGCCCCCATGGACAAGTTTGGAGGAGCGGCTCGAAGTTCCCCACCCAAAATCACGACGCTCCACCAACAAGCAACGCAGGCCGACACGCGTCGCCTCGCGCAGGATGCCAGCACCCGTGATCCCGCCACCCACAACGATCAGATCCCAGGGCTCCTGTATGCTCTCCCAGACGGCTTCCCTCCAGCCCCTCTCCCACATAAGAACCTCCACGCAAGGCCGGCAGGCTAAGCCAGCAGCTTGCCGGGATTCATGATTCCCTGAGGGTCAAAGCAACTGCACAGGCTGCGAAGGGCGGCCACACCAAGAGGCCCCTTCTCTGGCGCAAGGTAGGCCAGGTGATCCGTCCCCACGCCGTGCTGGTGACTGATCGTGCCCCCATGTGATAGGATCACCCTGCAGGCTGCCTTCTTAAGAACCTTCCAGCGCCGCAGTGTCTCCGATGCATCCAGTTCGCGGTCTTTTGTCGAGGAGCATCTGTACAGATATGTGGTGTAGATACTCGAACCGTATGGATAGACGTGCGATAGATGGGTGAAGACATGCACCCGCTCGCCGACATCGTGCAGTCCAATCCTCAGCACGTGCTCGAGCTCTGCGACCAGGCCGGGTATCGCCGTCCACGAAACCGCAGTCTCCAGCGTGTCGATGGCATACCCCATCTCCCACAGGGTATTCCGGAGGTAGGGTGTCCGAAAACGGCTCTTGTGCCACTGTTTTCCGAAGGTCTGCCCCAGGTGCACGCCGCCGTGCGGCTGCGCAATAGCCTTGACCTGGCTGACAGCTGCGGAGACCATACCACGCCTGCCCGCACAGCCGACCAGCAGCATGCACCGCTCCCCCGTCAGCCCACGCAGCGAGAGCATCCCCTTGAGCACTCGGATTACGCGCTCATGTCCCGCCAAGGCAAGGTTTGTCTCAGTTTCACCGGCTGTGCTTAGCCGCACCAAGCACAGCGGTAGCCTCGCCTGCATGATCTCGCGCACGGCTTGCAGGCCATCCTCAAAGCTGCCAAAGAAGAAGCCGTGAAACTCCTCGCGCTGAGGAAGCGGTGCCACACGCACGGTCGCCTCGGTGAGTATCCCCAGGCGGCCCTCGGAGCCCAGGACAGCTTCGCGCAGGTCTGGCCCCGCCGCCGAGGCCGGGAATGGGGGCAGGACAAGGGTGCCAGCCGGCGATTCAAGGCACCCGCCCGCAAAGAGCCTCTCGATGCGCCCGTAGCCAAGGGATTGTTGTCCGCTTGACCTCGTGACTATCCAACCGCCCAGAGTCGAGTATTCAAAGGACTGAGGGAAGTGGCCGAGCGTGCAGCCCCGGGCGCGGAGCTGCGCTTCCAGATCTGGGCCGGACACGCCGGCACCGAAGGTCGCCAAGTGACTCAGCATGTCGAAGTGCTTCAGGTGGTTCAAACGTCCCAGATCTATGGAGAGGCACGGCGGCCCACCACCCTGTACGTTTATGTGCCCGACCACGCTTGTGCCCCCGCCATAGGGAATCACGCAGGCTCCTGCCGAACTCGCGTACCGGAGAAGATCTCGGACATGCCCCAGATCTGCCGGGTAGGCCACACCATCAGGGAATGCGTCGACCAGCCCGCTGCGAAGGGCGATCCAGTCGGGGAGGCTGTGCCCACGCGCGTGCTTCAGCCGGTCCAACGGCTCCAGGGAAACCAGGGGGTGAGCAGGCAGCCGCGACTGGGGAATGCTGGTAAGCACCTCGGAGAGCGTCGCATCGATTGGCGGCGACCCGGCTCCAATCAGGTCCTCTATGAAACATCGCGGACCTTCGCCCACGGGGTAGTTGAATGAGTCGTCGCCCCAGCCATTCCAGCGCTTCAATGCACACCTCCAGGTGCCCGCAGACCTCGCCGACCCTGGCTGATTGTACCACACAAGCCCAGGTGCGCAATGGCGGGGACGTCACCGCGCCGGGTGCTGGGTGCCATCTGCCTTGACTCGGGGCAGAGAGAACCTGAACATTGTGCCCTTGCCCAGCTCCGATTCGACGTCGATTCTGCCGCCCCAGTTCTCGACAATGCGGCGAACCGTTGCCATCCCCACTCCACTGCCATGCGGGCTGGCCAGCTTTGCGTTGCTGGCGCGAAAGAACTCGTCGAACACATGGGGAAGGTCATCGGAGGCGATGCCGATGCCTGTGTCACTCACCCGACCGACCACGCTGCTCGCGTCTTGACTCAGTGCAATCTGGATCACTCCCCCGGGCCTGCTGTACTTCACAGCATTGCTGAGAAGGTTTGTCCAGATAAGCCTCGCCTGATCGGCGGGAATACGCACTTCCCCAAGGTACTCTGGTACCGAGAGGTCAAGTGTCAGGCCATGCCGCGCGATCTCGGGACCCATAAAGTCGGCGGTCTCGCGTAAGAGACTTGCCAGCTGCAGCGGGGCGACCGAGCTCTCCAACCCTCCCGCACTCACAGCCTCGCGGACCCGGGATAGGTCCAAGAGGTCGCGGATGAGTGCAAGCAACTCCGAGGCACGCCTCTGGGCACGGCCAAGCATCTCCTCAGTCTCTTCCGACGTGGTGTATCCACCGCGCACTAGCTCCAGCGCACTGTGAATAGTGGCCACGGGCGCCCTAAGCTCGTGAGTCACGAGGACAATGAAGCGCGTCCGCTCAGCATCTACCCGCTGCAGCTCGGCGTTGAGGAGAGAAAGCTCCTCGCTGCGCAGAAGGCAAGAAGCCCTCGACTGCAGCAGAAGCGCATCGCGCTGCCTCAGCCTTGCCGTAATGGAAGAGGTCAAGAACGCCGCTATCACGAGCACCATGTCGATTGTGAGCGTGCAGCCTATCAGGGCCAACGGGGTGCGGTACATGTCGCCCGGGACCACAGACAGGTGGTAGTGTCGCACTAGACCTGCGTGTTCCAGGATAGCCAGGCCACTCACCAAGGCGACGGCGAGTCCGGTCATCACAAAGGCGACCGCACGTCGGAGCAGGATGCATGCTATGATGACATGGAAGGTGAAAAACATCACCATCGGGTTCTCGAGGCCACCGGAGAAGTGCACGAGAACCGCAAGCGCCAAAAGATCAAGAACGATTTGAAGGCTGGCCAAGGTTGTAGCCTGCCTGAGCCTCTCCTTACCTGCCGGGCCAAGCCGCACCGAGCGCAGGTTGACCGCAAACAGGAGATTGTACACGGCTATGGCAGCCGACAGCACGAGAAGGGACCCAGTCTCGAGCTCTCCTGGCAGCAAGTGTGCCGCGAGACCGATCGCGGAGCCTGTGCCGATCACGGCAATCCAACGAAGACGGATCAGCCACGCGATTCGAGTGACTAGCTCGGACTCGAATGGCATCTCCTCTTCCATGCGTTCCTCCCTAGGGGTAGATGGCCTTCAGCGCCGGCGCGCCCTGCCCGTCCGCGACAAAGCGCGGTTGCAGCTCGTTGCCAATCCAGAAAGGCCACAATTCGGCCTGCACCAGGCCTTCCCGACTCACCAGCACCCGAAGCAGGTCGCCCTGCATGGCCGACTGGAGCTGGATGTCGAACAGCGCGTTCCCTAGGCTGTATACGACAAGCGCACTCTCATAGCGATCAACCGTCTGGGTAACATGCGGATGGTGGCCCACAACCAGGTCGGCGCCGGCATCAACCGCAGCGTGCGCCGCCGCTACCTGTGCTGATGTGGGTGTTCGCGAGTACTCCTTGCCAGCATGGAGCACCACGACGACCACGTCAGCGTGGCTGCGAGCCTCGCGTACGCCATCAGCCACGCTCTCCGGGTCGCCCCACGCCACCAGGTCGGAGTCCGGCATGTCAGGAGAGCCTCGCCAGTAGGCCCCCGCATAGGCAAGCAAGGCAATTCGAACGTCGTTGATTGCGCGCATGGAGGCCCGTCGAGCGTTTTCGGGAGTTCGACCGGCCCCAATTGCGCTGATTCCTGCACGCTCCAATACGAAGAGCGTCTCTTCGAGCGCCACCGCACCAAAGTCCAGGGCATGATTGTTGGCCAGGCTCACCACACCAATCCCAGCGGCTGCCAATGTTCCAGCACCGCCGGGGTGTGCTCGGATGACGTACAGCTTGTTGAGTGGAGTCCCCTGGGTACTCAGAACGCACTCCAAGTTGGCCACAACCAGGTCCGCGTCGCTCAGCAGCCAACCGATTTCTCCCCAAGGATAGCCAGGGCCATAGCGATCAATCTGCGCCTCCATCGACCGGCCCGGGACCACGTCTCCAAGAAACGCCAAGACGACCCCGTCGCGCGGGTCATCTTCGCTCTTCAGTTGGATCGCTGACGGCGGCAGCGAGGCAGGTGCATTTTCGATCGTGACAGGCGCTCGAAGCCTCGGCTTCACTGGGGAACCGGGACCAGCAACAAGACGCCACGCGTTTAGGTCAGCCAGGACGAGACCGCCCGCGCCGCTACCGCCCCCTTCAGGCAGCAGATCCCACACGGAAAGCCCAGCTTGTAGCGCGGCCCGAAGTCCCCCGTGCTGGTCATACACCAAGACACGCCCGTCAGATAGCCCCACCACGATCTCGCACTGCCCGTCAGAGTCAAAGTCGAGTGCTGTGACGGCCCCTGCCGGAGCGGGCAGTGGAAGCCTCCAGATCCACTCACCGGCGGCCGACAGAAGCGACAGAGTAGGGCTTCCACCACCGGTGGCTGCCAGAATGACAGAATCCTGCTCCGGCCCAAGTCTGGACAGGGACCACACAGGGCAGCCCTCGCCCAAATCCTTCCTCCAGAGCAAGGTACCGTCGCGCCCCAGCACGAGCAGGCCACCGTCCTGCACTCCTGCCATCACGATACCTTGCCCGCGGGCCGGGCCTCCCAGCACTACGCCCGCCGCAAGGCGATGTACGAGCGTACCCACATGGTAGTCCCACAGCGCTGCTCCGGATGCGTCAAATGCCAGAACCCTGCCAGCGGCAGTGGACACGGCGGCCAGGTTGGGCATGGCAGCAATGCTCGTCACGCGACCTCCGACCTCCATCTGCCAGAGGATGCGCTCATCCCCAGGTGCCACCATGAGGAGCGAAAGTCGCTCGTCCCACCCACCTGCGAGAAGGCCCTCCGGCAGTGCACCGGACAACGCTGTCACGCGGGTTCCGAGATTGTACGACCAGAGCTGCTCGCCTGAAGGGCGCAGGACGGTGACCGTGCCGATGTCGTCAGCTGCGGCTACCTCCCCACCCCCAAGGTCCGCAAGGGCATAGACAGGTCCGGCCATCCGTACGCGCCAGCGACGATGCCCATTAGCATCGTAGGCGTAGATTGATCTGTCCAGTGAGGCAAAGTAGTAGAGAGGCTCCGTGCCGGCTGCAGTGACGACCCCGGCCACGATGTGGGTGTCTGCCGAGGTGAGCGGCTGGAGCATCAAGCCAAGGCCATCTCCACTGCTGGCGGCGAGCAGGGGGGGTGGGCTGGGAGTAGGCACCGGAGAAGGCGTTGGTGTCGGCGAGGGCATCGGAGTCTGGGTTGGGCTTGGCTCGGAGTTGGGCGTGGGAGGCGGCGTTGCCGATGGCGAGGGTGGTTCGCGATAGGTGTCGGGCCAGGCGACTACCGACTCACCATCCGCTTCGCCCGCCGGCACTGTGAGCAAGCCTCCGTCTGGTGGTGGCAGGACCGAACCCGGCGAGCAGGCCGCTATGAACCCCACCAGCAGACAGAGGCCACCAACCAACCGCGGCAGCCGGATGCCCGCCTCGAGCCGCATCGGTCCCTGCCTCATCCGAGCGGGCGCCATGACCGCACAGCTCCCAGGAAGTTGCCAAAGAGGCGACCCGCTACGTCATCATACTCACGGTAGCCCGTAGCCACCATCTCGTCGATGTCATAGCCACGCCCCGCGAGAGTCTTGGCAGCACGGATCACGCCCTCGGCAATGACCGGATCGTATTGGGGGTTGAACTGAACTCCCCACACGGGCAGGCCGCGCAGGCGAAACACCTGGACAGGGCAACGCTCACTGGAAGCCAACAGAAGGGCTCCATCAGGGAGGCGCGTAACCTGGTCTCCATGCCACAGAAAGGCGTGAAAGCTGTCCCCCAGCCCGGCGAGGAGTGGATCTTCGCGGCCAGCCTCGTTCACGGCGACTGGCAACCAGCCGATCTCCCAGCGGCCCGGACGGACCTCGCCCCCCAGCCAATGTGCCAGGAGCTGATTGCCAAGACAAATGCCCAAGATCGGCATCCGCGCTTCAAGCGCTGCCATGACCCGCTCACGCTCTGCCCGGAAGATGGGAAGGTCGAACTCCTCTGGACCGTACTCGCCCCCCGCGAACACGACCGCGTCGAACTCCGTCAGGTTCGGAACAGGCTCGCCTTGGTCCACTCTGACATTCAGGGAAGCCATGCCGAACCTCTGTAACACGCTATCCACCACGAGAGCCCGATAGGGTCCGTGAATCAGCGAGACCAGCCTGAGCGGCCGACTCGTTGCGGTTGGGGTCGGTACCGGAGTAGCGCTCGGCGTCAGCGTCGGGCTCGGCGTGGGTGTGGTCGTCGGCACCTGAGTTCGAGTTGCGGTGGGCGTCCACGTAGGCCGCGGGGTGGGCGTCCCAGTTGCGCATGGCGTCTGCGTCGGAATACGCGTGGGCGTTGGGCTCGGCAGTGCGCGGCACGCTGTCAGCAAGGCGCCTAGACCGGTCAGTCGCAGAAGAGCTCTCCGCGTTGCCCTCCACGTGTCTAGGTGGGGCATGTGCCGCTTCGCGCCATCTTGCGCCCGATGGCCACTATGCGCTCGCTCACCCCTGTGAACTCGTCAAGGTCAGCCGAGCCATAGATTCCATCGATCTGGAAGCCTGCGCACCGGAGGAGCAATTCCAGCTCGCTCCGGAAGACATAGCGCAAAACGAAGGGATAGACCGTGCGCTTGACGCGACCTTCATCGTCGAGCTCGTCCAGGCAGTAGGTCGTGTGGATCAGCTGCCTGCCCAGGTCGACCGTCCGGGCGACCTTCTTCAGAATCGGACGGCCATTGTCAGGATTGGTGAGCACGTTCTCCAGGCTGATCTGACCTGCCGGCTCGAGCAACCTGGCGAGATCGGGGTTGAAGACGTCGATCACCAGTAGACCACCTGTGTTGAGGCACCGAAGCGCGGATCTTAGCGCTGCAAGCTGGTCGTCCAGGGTAAGCATGTGCAGGAACGAGTTCAGCACGCAGTAGGCCAGGTTGAAGCCTCCATGCATGTCCAAGCTGCGCATGTCCCGCTCCATGAGTTCCACCCGGCCAGCCATCCGTGCATCCCCGAGCTTGAGCCGGGCCAGGTTGAGCATCGCCGGTGAGGAATCGACTCCCGTCACGTGATACCCTTTGAGCGCGAGCGGGAGAAGGAGTCTGCCTGTCCCGCACCCTAGCTCAAGAATCGGCGAGCCGCAGCGCGCGCAGAACTGCTCGATCATAAGGAGATCGTCAGCTTGGCCGGTCACATCGAGGTCATAGAATCGAGCGAAGCCAGCGTATGAGTCCACCGTGCGGCAGTCTACCACCACGCTATGGATTGCACAAGCGCCTCCAGACCAGACGCATGACTGGTTGCTGGTGGACAGGATGCGCAGGTCTGGTTTGCCGGCCGGTTCCCAACTGTGATATACTGTCTAGGGTTCTGTGGCCCCAGCTTGCAGCGGCCGGACCGCCAGGGAGGAAGAGACGTGCCCACCATCGACATCATCGACCATATCTTGCTAGACTCCAGAACCTTGCAGGCACGAGTAGCAGCCCTCGGGCGGGCGGTCTCGGCCGACTACGCCGGAAAGGACCTGGTGCTGGTTTGCGTGCTCAAGGGGGGGGTCGTGTTCCTCACTGATCTGATGCGCCAGATCACCGTACCACACGAGATCGAGTTCATGGCCATCTCATCTTATGGGAGCGGTACGCGAGAGAGCACCGGAGCCGTGCGCGTCCTGATGGACCTCGAGACTGACATTCAGGGTCGCAATGTCCTGATTGTGGAGGACATCGTCGACAGTGGGAGGACCGTGGCCTATTTGCTGCGCACACTCTGGGCCAGGAAACCCGCCAGCCTTGGCATCTGCTCGCTTCTGAACAAGCCTAGCCGCCGCGTGGTCGACGTGCATCTAGACTATGTAGGCTTTGACATACCCGATGAGTTCGTTCTCGGGTACGGATTGGACTGCGACGAAAAGTACCGCAACCTGCCGTACGTTGGAGTGGTCCGTCCCGGCTGCTAAGAGACGACTCCCGGGGTGCATGGCCGCGGGAGTCGTCTGATGTTGCCGGTCGCCTACGGTTCGAGGGAGTACACCGCCTGGACCTGGTAAGAGACCTCGACTTCGCCGACGCTCACAGAGGTATCGGCACCCATCCCGAACGCTCGCTCCACAGCTACCGGATAGCTGTTGTTGCCCACGACTTCGCTCACAGAGACAATCGACCCAAGCTCGACGCCCGCTAGTCCAGCAAGTTCCCGGGCACGCGCCTGCGCATCGGCGACGGCCTTGCCACGCGCCTCCGTAAGTGCCGCCTTGGTGTCGTCAACACTGAAGCTGACGCCCCAAATGTTGTTTGCACCGGCTTCGACCACTGCGTCCAGGACATTGCCCACTTTGCCCAGGTCACGAATCGTGACGTTGACCATGTTTGTCACCCGGTAGCGTGGTTTGCCTTGGGTCGCGGTGCCTTCCGGACCTTGGGTGACGCTTCCCTGCTCGACGCTGATGCTGTAGTTCTGCGTCTGGATGTCCTTGTCGGCAACCCCCAGCGACTTCAGGGCGGGCAGGATGGCGCCCATCCGGGAGTTGCTCTCCAGTACTGCTTCGCTCACCGTATCTGCAACGGTGTCCACGCCAACACTTACCTGGGCGATGTCAGGAGCGACTCGCGCCGATCCCTGCCCTACCACCGTGATGACCCTGCCTGCGCCGACCTCTGGGGTAGCCGCTTGCACAGTCCTACCATACTGCCCGTGCATCCAGGCACCCAGCAGGCCCGCGCCAGCAAGAAAAACCGCCACCAGTACCACTGAACCCACTCGCTTCATCTGAACCTCCCACTGTTATGTTGAACGACTCGCCCAGCCGCGCATCGATCGCTCATGCTGTAGACGCCAGGGCATCTTGTTTGGTTCCGAGATTGGCAGGTACCGAGACGGATCAGAAGGAGAGCAGCCACGTGCTCAGTGCAGTGGCATCGCGAAACGTGCAGCTGGCGCGGGCGAGCCGCCTTGCGGGCAGCGTCGTCTCCAGTGCGACACACGTCATCCCTGCCGCGCAAGCGGACTGAATACCCATTGGAGCGTTCTCTATTGCCAAGCAGTCCGCAACGGACAGCCCCAATGCTGCCGCTGCCGCCTGGTAGGGCTCCGGACTCGGCTTGCCCCTGGCGGTATCATCCGACGCGACTATGACTTCGAACAAGTCAAGGGCACCTAGCTGCTTGAGGCTGCGCGTGGTGTCGGCGCGGGCTGCGCCCGTTACGAGACCGATCCGGTAGCCCCGACCGTGCAGGTCGTGCAGTAGTTGGAGGATTCCTGGGATTGGCCGCGGCCTCAGGTTCCGCACGAAGAGCTTGCGCTTCGTCGCCGCTAGCCGTGCGATTTCGTTGGCATCACATTCGCACCCAAGCTGCTCTCGGAGGAACAGCCGAGCCATCGGTTCTGTCGGGATGCCTTCGTTTGATGCGAGGTCGTCTGCTGCTATGCGAATGCCCAAGGGCTGCAATGTCTCCTGCCAGGCACGCAGGTGGACAGAGAACGAATCGAGAATGACCCCATCGAAATCAAACAATATGGCGAGCGCCGGGCGGGAAGGCACGCGAACGTAGCGCACAAGATCGGATAGGCGACCGACGCGCGCACAGACACGCTGTCGGGCCCTGAGCTCACGGTCCACCAATACTGCGTCCAGGCCGGCAGCACGAGCTCCGAGGATATCGTCGCCATAGTGGTCGCCCACGTACAGCAGGCGCCGGCGTGGCAGACTCAGGCACCGGGTCGCAAGGTCGAAGATGCGGGGATCCGGCTTGGCCAGTCCGACGAGGGCGGAAGTGATGACGAACTCGAAGTAGTCACGCACTCCCAACTGAGCCAGAAGGGCATCCAGGCCACTAGTGAAATTGGAGACCACACCCAGGCGTAGGCCGGCTCGCCTCAAGAGATCCAGAGTTGGCTGGACGTCATCCAGCAGCCGGTCAAATCGGTTCGCACGGAAAGCATCGTACATGGCGGCCGCCAGGCCGGGTTCTGTCGGCCAGACAAGGGAAAAGACACTCCGCCAGAATTCCCCAAGGGCGGCCTCTGTTGCGCCGACGCCGAGAGCGCGGTCGCGCTCTGCGCGAAGGACCGCGAGAAAGCGGCTGCGGAGGCGCCGCCCATCTTGTGACCCAGCCGGAAGTCCGGCAGAGAGCAGGAACTGCCGGAAGGGCTGCGCGTCGGCAAAGCCGATGAGGGTGCCTCCCACATCGAACAGCACTGCATCGTAGCGCAACTCAGCATCCTGAGCACGCTGATCGGTGGTCAGCGCCATCGCGCCCCTGAAGTGTGCACGCGCAGAGCCCGCACGAGTCACCCGGCCAGGAGACGCCCGAGCACGATCAGCAACACTGACTGGAAGATGCGCCCGATAAGAAGCGCCTTGCTCGGCTCAGGTACTTCGGCATCATGCGCCGGCTCCAGCAGCTTCTGGACCATCCGCCAGCGCTGGCCGTTGGGCAGATTCGGCTGCATCTGCCGTGAGAGATCCCACAACTGCCCGGCCAGGAACCAGGCCGCGTTTCGGTGCACGAGCCCCGCCTCCGCCTGCCAGGCCTTGACGTACTGGCGACTGGCTGCCACCATAAGGCCCTCTCCGAGTCCACCCGCCACCAGCCGCTGCCACAGCTTTTCGTCCCTGTTCGAGACTAGGTTCTCGACAGCCACCATTCCCACCGCTCCAGTGTCCAGGCGTGATGCCAGCTCGCTGTAGTCGCGCGCCGCTATCTTGCTCTCCAGCTGGCTCAGGTAAGTGTGGAATTGGCCAGTGATCTCCATCGCGCGTCCCGCCTCTGGGCCGGCGATCCCCACGGAGAGGAGCGCGCCCTGAAGGTCGAGCAGTGCAGCCGCCGTTGGCCGCCTGAGAACGACATGTAGTGCTTCGACCACGCTTCGCATTTCCGTCTCCGTACGGGACTCACCAGACACGGCAGATGAGACCCTTCAGATATGCAGACTCAGGGAAGGTGAGCAGGACAGGATGGTCTGCCCCCTGGGCGAGATACTCCAAGACCTGGGCGTCCCGGCGCGCATCAACGCTCGCTCCGAAGACGATCTTCTGGAACAAGTCCGCACTCACAAGCCCAGAACAGGAGAACGTAGCTAGGACTCCGCCTGGTCGCAGCAACTGCATTGCCAGCAGGTTGATATCCTTGTAGCCACGGCTGGCTGCGAGCACCTGCGCTTGGGACATCGCGAACTTTGGTGGGTCGAGGACAACGACATCGAACAAGCGCTGCTGGTCCCGGTACTTGCGCAACACTTGGAACGCGTCTCCCAGCGCCATCTCCGGTGGCGAGCATCCATTGCGCTTCCAGTTTTCCTCGGCAAGGGCAAGCGCATCGGCAGAGCTATCGATGTTTGTGACCGATTGTGCCCCGCCCACGGCGGCATAGACGCCGAATCCACCTGTGTAGGCGAAAACATTGAGGACCTGGGCGCCATCGCAGTAAGAAGCCACTTTCTTGCGATTTTCACGCTGATCCAGGTAAAAGCCGGTCTTGTGGCCGCGCTTTATGTCTACGAGAAAGCGGTGCCCGTGCTCCGTGATCTCTGCGAGATCGGGAGGCACGCTGCCCCGGAGCAGCTCACTCTGCAGGCTCAGCCCCTCCTTCAAGCGCACCTCGGCATCGTCCCGCGCGTAGAGCCCGTCCCCGTGCACTACGCCTGCCACCAGCGCTGCCAGCTCCTCACGCCGCTGTGCCATGCCCAGAGTCAGGGTCTGCATGACAACCCAGCGCCCGTAGCGGTCCACAATCAGGCCAGGTAGCCCGTCGGATTCCGCATTCACGAGCCGGTAAGCATCCGTATCGGGGTCCTGGATAAGGCCCGACCGGCCCCGCACTGCACGCTCCAGGAGATGGGTCCAGAAGGTACCGTCCACATGCTCATCCGGGCTCCAGGAGACGACACGCACTACGATCTGCGAGCGCCGGTTCAGGTAGCCCGTCGCCAGGAAGCCGCCGGAGGCGTCGCAAACCCGCACCAAGTCGCCATCGTCGCACTCGCCTTCGATTCGCCAGATCGCCCCCGAAAAGACCCAGGGGTGGCGCTGGCGAAGGGGCTTGTCGCGCCCGGGCCGGAGAACAACTTGGGCTGAAGGCCGCATCATGGCGGGAGTATAGCACACACTCCGGCTACCGCCAAGCACTCGGTGGTGCCTACGCTCAAGCGAAGCGTAGCCTCACTGCGACTTGGCGACGGCCATCGCGAGGCAGAGGCACTACGTCCCCCTCAATAGGTTGCCCGTCTACGAACAGCTGAAAGCCGCTTCCTTCGCCGCCCCGCTCGACGCTGATATCGAAGGCCACTCCCCGGAATACGCGGCGGGCACGAAAGCCAGGCCATTGGGTAGGCAACACGGGCGATATCCGCAAACCTTCGTACGCCGGCCGGATTCCCAGAATCCACTGGCTGATCGCGACCAGGCTCCACGCTGCCGTGCCCGTCAGCCAGGAGTTCTTGGCCTCTCCGTGGTTCGGTGCGTCCTTGCCAGCGATCATCTGCGCATACACGTAGGGCTCGCAGCGGTGCACGTCACTGATCGGCTCGCGGGCAGACGGATTGGTGCACAAGTAATAATCCCACGCACGGTCCCCGTGCCCCACCCGTGTCTCGGCAATTATGATCCAAGGGTTCGTATGGCAAAAGACGCCCCCGTTCTCCTTGACCCCAGGAGGGTAGGACGTGATCTCACCCAACGCCAGGTCATAGTGCGTGTAGGCCGGATTGAGAAGCACCAAGCCGTGGGGCGTTGCCAATCGTGAGCCGACTGACTCTAGTGCCTGAGCGGCGCGACCGTCCTCAAGTCCAATGCCCGCCATGATGCAGATGCCTTGCGGCTCGATAAAGATCTGGCCCTCCGAACACTCGCGCGATCCCACCGCACGCCCCTGGCTGTCGTACGCCCTCCGAAACCACGCTCCGTCCCAGCCATGCTCGCGGACGGCTTGCTCCATCTGCGCTGCGGATTGGTCGAGCCATAGGCAATCGGCTGGTGCGCCGCGTCTCCTCGCGATCTCGACGAGCTCACGGGCGGACAGCACGAATAGCCCACCGATGAAGACAGACTCCGCACTACCATCGTCCTTGATGGGCGCCGTTTGAAACGACTCGCCCGGCGAGCGCGAGAAAGTGTTCAAGTTCAGGCAATCGTTCCAGTCAGCCCGGCCGATCAGAGGCAGCTTGTGCGCGCCGAGCCTGTCCAGCGTGTAGCGCACACCCCGCAATAGGTGTTCGTAGAGCGGCACTTCGGATCCGGGCTTGTTGTCGAATGGGACCATCTCGTCCAGGAGGCTCCAATCACCCGTCTCCTTCAGGTAGGCCGCCACACTGAGAATCAACCAGTGAGGATCGTCGTTGAAGCCGCTTCCCACGGCGTCGTTCCCACGCTTCGTCAGTGGCTGGTACTGATGATACGCTCCCCCTGACGGCAGCTGCGTCGCCGCCAGATCGAGCAATCGCACTCTAGCCCGGGCTGGAACCATGTGCACAAACCCCAGGAGGTCCTGGTTCGAGTCCCGGAAGCCCATCCCGCGCCCAATGCCCGATTCGAAGTACGACGCGGAGCGTGAGAGGTTAAAGGTGACCATACACTGATACGCGTTCCAGCAGTTGACCATACGATCGACGTGCTCGTCTGGCGTCTGCACTCGGAGAACCCCTAGCAGATCATCCCAATACGCGCGCAGATCGGCCAGTGCGGCTGCCGCTGCACCAGGGCGCAGAAAGCGAGCAATGACGGGCTTCACACCCCGCTTGTTGATGATCTCCGTACCCGGAGGGTCGAATTTGCTCTGGTCGGGGTTCTCGTGGTACCCCAGCAGGAAGCTTACCGAGCGGCTCTCACCCGGTTCAAGGAGCAACCGGACGTGGTGAGAGCCTATGGGCGCCCAGCCGTGGGCAAAGGAGTTGAAGCAAGCTCCGCGCTCGACCGCGGCCGGCCTGCCCCAGCCACGGTAAGGGCCCAGGAAGACATCGCGCTGGGTATCGAAGCCGGACAGGGCTTCGGAGCAGGCAAAAAAGGCAAAGTGATTGCGCCGCTCGCGATACTCGGTCTTGTGGTAGATGACACTGCCCTCGACCTCCACCTCGGCCAGATTCAGGTTGCGTTGATAGTTGGTCGCATCGTCCTGCGCGTCCCACAGGCAGAACTCGACGCACGAGAAGAGCGAGAGGCGCGCCGGCCTGTCTCGCCGGTTGCTCATTGTCAGCTGCCACATCTCCATGTTCTGCCCCAAGGGAACCAGATAGAGGCCCTCAGCCTGGATGCCACTGTAGAGGGAGCCAATCTTCGTGTAGGACAGCCCATGCCGACAGTGATAGTCCTCCAATGCACAGCAGGTCGGCTGGTAGGTCGGCGACCAGTACTCGCCAGACACATCGTCCCTCAGATAGAGATAGCGTCCGCCGGTGTCAGCCGGCACGTTGTTGTAGCGGTACCGCGTGATACGCCGTAGCCGTGCATCACGATAGAAGGAGTACCCTCCGGCCGTGTTCGAGATCAGCCCGAAGAACGAATCGCAGCCAAGGTAGTTGATCCATGGCAATGGGGTGTCTGGTCGCGAGATCACATACTCGCGCTGAGAATCGTCAAAGTAGCCGTATCGCATCCCTACACCTCCAGCGTGGAACAGACGCAGCTTGATTGGGGTGATGACGCACTGGGCCGCGGACCTTCATCAGAGTCCCTGCGTTGGGGACTCGCACCTTGCTTGGCCTGGCTTGACTCCGGACTCAAGGGGGATTGGCTCCACGGTCGAGAGATCCCAGGCCTCGTGGATCTTGGGGACATCATTGATCAGGCGCCTGGTGTAGGCCTCCTTGGGATGCAGGATGACGTCGTCAGCGCAGCCATGTTCCACGAATCTTCCTCGTTCCATGATGTACACACTGTCAGAAACGTAGTACGCCAGACCAATATCATGAGTGATGAAGACGACTGTCATCCCGACTTCATTGCGCAAATGCATCAGCATGTCCAGTATGGTTGCACGGGAACAGGCATCGATCATCGAGGTGGGCTCATCGGCCAGGAGAATCCTGGGCTTGAGCAGGAAGACACGCGCTATCATCAGCCGCTGCATCTGCCCGCCCGATAGCTCGAAGGGATACTTGTCGGTCAACTCCTCGAACTTGAGGTTGACGAAGCCGCACGCCTCGGCCATCATCTCCGTCTTCTTCGAGCGTGGAAGGCTCCGTCCGCCACGCATGGCAATGCAGTCCAGGAGTACGGAGTCGACTTTCCTGAAGGTGTTATACGAACAATAGGGGTCCTGGAAGATCGCCTGGATGCTCCTCCAATACTCGCGCTTCCTCTGCTGAGTTCGGATGTCGCGCTTTCTGCCCTGGAAGTAGATCTCGCCCTCCGTAGGGTTAATCAGGCCCAACAGAAGCTTCGCGAAAGTGGTCTTGCCGCTGCCCGACTCGCCCACTATCGAGATGACTTCGCCGTCGTGGAAGTCAAAGTCCACATGATCGACGGCGAGCGTTCTCGTGCGGCCAAACCCGAACACCTTGGTGAGGCCTTTGCCGCGCAAGCAAGAACAAGGTTCGTCAGGCATGTCGATAGGCCTCCCGCAGCGCTTCTTCCGTTAGAATGCAGCGGTAGGCTCGCCCACCGCCCACCTCGTACAGCGGTACGGTCATCACCCTGCACTCCGCCCGGACATACTTGCAGCGCTCGGCAAACCGGCAGCCTGCCGGCGGCTTCTTCAGGTTGGGTGGCACTCCGGGAATGGCCGTAAGCTTTACTTCCCGCAGACCATCTTCAGGCACGATAATGGAGCCCATGAGCCCCTTCGCATACGGATGGAGCGGGTCGAAAACGGCTTCTTTGGCGCTGGCTTTCTCCACGATCTGCCCGGCATACATGACCATTATGTCATCGGTGACGTTGTACAGCAACGGGAGCTCGTGCGTGATGAAGACCAGGGACTTGATGAAGCCGTTGTCAATCAGGCCCTTGAGCATCCGGATGACCATCTTCTGCGAAGTCACATCCAGCGCTGAGGAAGGTTCATCCGCGATCAGCACCTTCGGGGATAGAATGACCGATACGGCAATCACCGTGCGCTGCTTCATGCCGCCCGAGAGTTCCACTGGGTGCTTGTGCAACACCTCCTCCGGCAACCCCAGGAGCAAGAAATTCGCCTTGGCGAGATCGTATATGGACTTCTTGGTCTCGGTTGGATCGTGCGCCTGGACGACATCCTCGATGAAGTGGATGATCTTCCGGGTGGGATTCAGTGCGTTCATGGCCGACTGGGGAATATAGGCAATCTCAGTCCCCAGTATCGTTCGCCGTACCTCATCAGCGTCCATACCAGTGATGCTCCGCCCGCCGATGAGGATCTCTCCACTTGTGTAGTGCAGCGGAGGGAAGTAGTAGCCCATCAGGCTCAAGGCCAAGGTCGACTTGCCACAACCAGATTCGCCAGCAATGCCAAGCGACTTGCCTTCCACTACCCTTAGCGATACATGATCAACCGCATAGACCTCTTCTCGGAAACGGGTGACGTATTTCGTACATAGGTCTCGCGCCTCCAGCGTGACTTCGGCCATGTCAATCACCTAGTCCCTCAGTGCGGGGTTAAAAACCTGGTCCAACCCGGTGATCATGAGATTCATCGAGAAGGTAATGGTAGCAATAGTGATGACCACGGGGAGATAAGCCCACCACTTTCCAAGGACCTGTGCCTGGTAGATCATTGCCCAGTTCATCATCAGCCCCAAGGTCGGCACCTCACTCGTTCTTGGTCCCAACCCAAGGATGGACAGCGCCGCCTCCGACAAGATGCCTATGGATATCTGCAGAATCAGTGCCATGATGACGTACGAGGCGATGTAGGGTAATATGTCTGAGAGGATGATATGGAAGATCGAATGGCCCGACAGCTTCGAGAGGTTCACATGGTCGCGATTGCGCAGGGACATCACCTGCGCGCGCACGGCCCTCGTTGTCCACACCCAGCCGGTCAGGCCGATCACGACCGCAATCGTGAACGCACCGCGGTGTTCCTGCCCGATACTGAACGAAATCAAGATGAGCAACACGATCGATGGGATCACGGTAAAGATATTCGTGAGGAACATAATGAGGTCGTCTGTCAGACCGCCGATGTAGCCAGCCAGCAAGCCCAGGGTTAGGCCGATCAGGGTTGCCACAATGCCGGCGACAAGGCCAATCTGAAGCGAAACGCCTAGGGCCTTCACCAACTCCGTTAGAACGTCACGACCGAAATTGTCCGTGCCGAGTGGCAACACTCGCACGTTCGCCACCTCGCCGACATTCACATAGTCCGATTGTGCGACAGTACCTACCTCCACGAGCGAAGCCGCGTCTGCATCCCTTGCCGCGATTATCAGCTCTTCCGTGGACAAGAGCCCCTGAACCGCGGTATCGAGCCGCTGGTAGTACCTCAGCGTGGCAATGGTCATCCCCGCGAACTGTTTGTCAGGAGTATAGTGGCTGCCCCACAGATCGAGAAGGCTCGCGGTATCGGCAACGTCGATCACGTCTTCAGGGACGCCATCCAAGAGCAGCCAAGCCCTCATTGCCTGACGGTCTCGGGCGCTCAGCCTGCTGGCGACTCGCTTGGCAGCGGCATCACTTAGGTTGAGTGAGTACTTGGCAGGGGAGGTGACGCTGTCGTATGTGCTGACATAGATGCCAGGGGGAAAAAACGTGCCTCGAGCGATGATCTCCAGTGGCGGGTGCTTGACGATCAGAGGGTAGAGGATCGTCGTCAACAGCAGCGCTGCCAGGAGGACAAAACCAACCAAGAACTTGCCAGAGCGGAATACCTGTCGAAGCGTATGTCTCATGACAACCTGCCTCCCTAGTCCGCCTGGGCCGCCTTGATTCGAGGATCGATGAAGCCGTAAAGGATCTCTACGAGGAAGGTCGCCACTAGTACCATCAAGGTGATGATCAATGTCGCGGCCGAGATCAAAGGATAGTCCTGTCCCATCACTGCGTTGAGTATGGTGAAGCCAAGTCCTGGGTAACTGAATATTATCTCCGCTACCAAGGCTCCTCCCACCATGGTGCCGATGGACAGCGCCAGGCCGGTCACCTGGGGAAGCATCGCATTGCGGAACACATAGCCGACGATTCTCCGGTCCTTGATCCCCATGAACCGGCTGTATTTCACATAGTCCGCATTCAGCTCATAGATCGACATCGAGCGCATGCCGATTGCCTGGCCGCCAATGGAGATGAGCACGATCGACCAGAAAGGCAATTGATAGTGCACGACCACAGACCAGATGAACTGCCAATTGAACGTGGGAATCAGGTCATAGCCATACCCGCCCGAGGTGGGGAACCACTTCAGGGTAAAGCCGAAGATCACCATCAGAATGACTGCCATGCCGAACGCCGGGAAGTTGCTCACAAGGATGCTGATGGGCATGAGCACTCTGTCAAAGCCCTTCTTTAGGTAGGCAGCCAGTACGCCCAGCGTGTTGCCGATCAGCCAGCCGACGATGATTGCCGGAAACTGCAGTCCGATGGTCCACCAAATGGAAGCCTTGATTACACTGGCCACCGTTCTGGGATACTGGCTGAACGAGAAGCCAAAGTCACCGTGAAACACGTTTCTGACGTAGGTGAAGAACTGCTCAAGCATGGACCTGTCGGTCTGGAACAGCTCCGTATACTGCTCATAGATCGCCTGGACTCCAGACGCATTGCTCATGCCTTGCGCCATCCGGGCGACGATGGCAGCCACGGGATCCCCAGGCATCATCCGGGGCAGAAAGAAGTTCAGGAGAAAGGCGAAGACAAATGTGACCAGGAACCAGAGCGCCTTGTTAAGAAAATACCTGCGGTATCCTTTCAACTGAGCCTCCTCGCCCGGCTAAAGAACAGCCATGCTCCGGCGGTCCCGGACCATGGCTGTTCTTTTCATGCGCCCGGATTCTACGGGTTCACCAGGTTAACGTTGTACAGACAGGCAATGCTCCAGCCGTCCGTGCAGTCCAACGGCGGCACCGGCGGATTGGTACCGTCACCCTGGTGAGGGAAGCCTGTCCAGACGCTCTCGTTCACGGCATGGAACGATTGCGGCCGGTACATCAGGGTGAAAGATGGGATGTCGGTCAAGTAGATGTTGACCAGCTCTGTGTACATCTCTTTCAGCTTGGCCTCGTCGGTCTCCGCAGGGATCGCGTTGATCAGCTCATCAACTCGCGGATTGCTGTACTGGCCCCAGTTGCCGTTCCAGTTGACCGTCATGCCCACGAATTCGGAGCTGAGCAGGTGCCTGATACGTCCCCAAGGCTGGGTAGGGCCTGCTCCGTCACTCCACATCATGAAGATGTCATAGCCTTCTGGGAGCGGCGTGTCCGACTTGGTGACAACGGTCTGGTACACGCCCCACTCCGGGTAATTGGTTGTGATGTCAACCCCTATCTTCTTCCCAGCGGCAGCAACCACTTCGATCGCGGCCTGCCAGTCAGACCAGCCATTGGGGCAGGTGGCAACATAGCTGAGCTTCTGACCGTTGAGCTCACGCCAGCCATCACCGTCCGTATCGACGATCCCAGCATCATCGAGCAGCTTCTTGGCCCCCTCGATGTCGTTGCCTGCCCACTGTAGCTCCTTTACGGCATCGTGGTCATACAGGGCCTGCTCTCCTGGGGTCGGATTCATCAGCGATCGCGGGACTTGGTCGAAGGTTGCAGACTGGTTGGTCATGGCGTTGGCGATGATCGTTGGATAGTCTACGGCAATCGCAATTGCCTTGCGGACCGCCACCTGGTCCAAGCCATACGACTTGAGGTTGAAGAAGGCAGTCGGCAAGCTGGCGCCAATGCCATACGGAGGCTCAGGCAGGTACGTGGAGATGGGGAGACCGTAGTTGAGCCACAGCACCTGGATGTTCGAGTTGAACTGCTGGCTGACGTCCACCTCGCCCTGGGCCAGGGCCACAGAGCCGGCGGCATTGTCCTTAAACATCGCGTGCGCCAGGTACTTTGGTACGGGTAGCTTGCCCCACATGGAAGCATCCTGGCCCCAGTAGTTGTCATCGCGTACGTAGACAACCTTGGTATCGTCGGCAAAGTGCTTGTGGTAGGGACCAGACCACACAACGTCCTCGGCGGCATCTGCCATGAATGCGGTCGACTCGCCGCCTGCGCGCGCTTCCAGCGTTTGGGTCCACGCCTTCTGGATGACATAGTTGCCGCTCAAGTAGGCAGCCACCTGGAGAGGGTTGACGGCTTTCCCGTTGTCTCCCAGCTTCGCCTTGACGACGACCGTCTGGGCATCGACCGCTTCGATCGCGTCGATGTAGTCTTTGAAGTTGTTGCCTGCATTCGTGGAGTACTTGATGTTCGAGTCCCAGGTATAGGTGACATCCTCGGCGGTGACTGGCGTGCCGTCGCTCCAGTGGGCCGCCTTCTTGAGCTTGAACGTGATCTGGGTCTGACCCGCATCCCATTCATACGGGCCATCAGCCAGCAGAGGATACACCTTGCCGTCAAGCATGTTATAGAGGTATGGGGTTTCGAACATGATGACGCGGGCATTATCCTGCTGGGCAATCGCCATCGCATTGTTCATGCTGGACGAGTATGGATTCCAGCCGACAACCGCGTTCCACTGCTGTCCGTTGAAGTACATGGTCTCACTACGGGGCAGAGTCTCAGCCTCACCCCCGGTCTCGGCCTCACCCCCGGTCTCGGCTGGTGCCAACACTGTCACCGGCACTTCGACCGTCTCCTTGACAACCTGTGCGGTGGGCACAGCGCCGCAGCCGGCGACAAGGCCCAGCACCACCAACAGACACAAGCTCGTGAAAACCAGCCTACGCATCGAAAACCTCCTCCTTTACATGTTCACATCGTGAGATCGGCTACACACCAACCGCAGGTAGCAGGACGCTGTCGCGCATCACCCCCTCTCCCTATCGCCGGCCAAGGCCTTTCTCACCCCAACGCCCCACACGACTCCCGTACGACCAAGTGGGTTGGCAGGATGATCCGCTGCGTCGGCGCGCGCTCTTCCGACCCGCTGTCGAGCGAGTCAAGGAGCAAGTCGGCCGCCATGGAGCCGAGATGCTCGATCGGCTGCCGGACCGTGGTCAGGGCGGGCGCCACGGCCGAGGCAATGCTGATATCGTCGAATCCGACCAGTGCCACCTCCTGAGGAACTCGGACTCTGGCTTCGCGCAGCGCCTTCAGCGCACCGATCGCCATAACGTCACTGCCGGCGAAGATTGCCGTCGGCGATGCGGGCAGCAGGTGCTGCACTCCGAGCCTGCCGCTCTGTTCGGTGTAGTCGCCCTCAAAGACCAGGGCATCCACCACAGGAAGCCTGTGCGCCTCAAGCGCCAGCCGGTACCCGGCCAGCCGATCCGCTCCAGAGGTCATCATCAGCGGTCCCGCAATCGTGGCGACGCGAGTGTGCCCTTGCCGGATCAGATGCTCGACGGCCGAGCGCGCTCCGGACAGGTTGTCCACATCGACGTAGCTCACCCGCTCATCGGGATGGCTGCCCACCGCCACGAAGGGCACGCCCTCCTTCAGTAGTCTCCCGAAGAGGGGATCGTCGGTGTGCGCCGATGCAACGACCACGCCATCCAGCTGGCCGCTGCCGATCATACGATCATACATCTCCGGCTGGCCCTCATTCTCATTGAACAGCGCCAGCAAGAGATGATAGTGCCGCTGGTTGCACTTGAAGGCAATTCCCGTCAGAAGCCGAGGGAAAAACGGATCCGTGAAGAGGCGGTTCACGCTTTCGGGGATCACCACGGCCACCACCTGGGTGCGCCGCGTCACAAGGCTGCGAGCAGCAGCATGAGGCTGGTAGCCAGTCTCGCGAACGACCGTCCAGACGCGCTCTCTGACGTCGCTCCGGACCCCCGGCTGGTTGTTCACAACCCGAGAGGCCGTAGAACGAGAAACCCGGGCAAGTTGAGCGATCCCTTCCAGTGTCAATGCCACGACGGCGACCTGCTCTCCCCGGGAGCGCTCCCGTTCCTAGGCCAGCACGCCGGCCACCACATCGCGGAAACCGGCCCTGTCTGCGTGTGATCTGGGAGCGCTCTCACCTGTATTCTAGCACGACCGCTGCAGTTAGTCAAGGGGTCTGACCAAGAAATGCCCGCCAAATACCGACAGAAACTGGACAAGTCCTCCCCCATCGGGTATGCTGGGCGCCCCTGCATAGGAATGAAGCCCAGAAAACCAACAGGAGGAACCATGGATCAGACAGAGGCGTTGCTGAAGGAAATCACCGAGGCCAGCGGCGTGCCGGGCTACGAGGAGGCAGTGCGAGCTGTCATGCGCAAGCACCTGGAAGGAGTTGCCGCCATCGAGCAGGACAGGATGGGCAGCTTCATCGCGAGCCACAAGGGCACGAGCGCAGGACCGAGCATTATGCTGGCGGGGCACATGGACGAGATCGGCTTCATGGTCCGCATGATAACAAAGGAAGGCTTCATCAAGTTCGTGCCGCTTGGGGGCTGGTGGGACATGGTCCTGCTCGGCCATCGCGTATCCATCAAGACCGCAAAGGGCGATGTCCTCGGCGTGCTGGGTGCGAAGCCTCCCCATATTCTCTCCGATGAGGAGCGCAAGAAGATGGTCGACAAGAAAGACATGTACATCGACGTCGGCGCTCGGTCTGAGGAAGAAGTACGCGAGATGGGCATCCGCCCGGGCGACCCGATCATCCCTATCAGCGACTTTGCCGTAATGGGGCATCCCCGCGTGTACCTCTCAAAGGCATTCGACAACCGGATCGGCTGCGCACTCGCGATGCAGGCCTTGCAGCAGGTGGCGCTGGAGGGGCATCCGAACTCGGTGTATGCCGTCGGTACTGTCCAGGAGGAAGTCGGTTTGCGCGGGGCCAAGACGTCTTCTTTTGCCATTAACCCCGACGTCGGCATTGTCCTTGAGGTGGACATCGCCGGCGACGTTCCGGGAATCCGACCGGAGGAATCGTCCATCAAGATGGGCGGTGGCCCGAGCCTGCTCCTCTACGACGCCCGCATGATACCCCATCTCAAGCTTCGTGACCTCGTCATCGCCACGGCTGAGGAGCTGGAGATCCCACTCCAGTTCTCGGCGATGCCGGGTGGGGCGACAGACGGGGCTATGATTCAGTCAAACAGCGTAGGGGTACCGACGGTCGTACTCGCCGTGCCAACGCGCCACATACACAGCCATAACAGTATTCTGTGTCGAGATGACTACGACCAAGCACTCAGACTCGTCGTCGCCGTGATCAAGAAACTCGACTCGGCCACGGTCAGCACGATCTGCAGCTAGCCGATGTGCCTGTGATCTGACCACAGGGACGCGGCGACAGCAGAGGAGCCTCAGACCCGGCCTGCGGGCGATTTGCGGTGCCATCGCTGCCCTGCTATAATCGCCCCAGTCCGTCCGTGGGGGAAAGGCACACGCCGGTGAAGCAGTGGAGCGCCTTCGGCCTCGCGATGCAGCTGAGCTGGACCTTGCTGTTCTCGCTCATGGTCCCCCTGGGAGTCGGAGTACTGCTTTACAGACACACCAGCATTGGCGTGTGGGGCATCCTGCTGGGCGCTGGCCTGGGGGTCTTGGCTTCTACGGTGGGTGTCGCTCGTATGGCCATGAGGATGTTCTCCACAACACCGGATGACAACGAGAGCCAGACCGAGAAGGCCATCGAGGGCGAGGAGGAGTCGGACCAGTGAGGAAGCTTCTGTCGCGCAAGGTACTGATCCCAGTTGGGATCCTGACGGCCGCCCTGGTGCTGCTTTCGCTACTTGGCATTCCTAAGGTTGTCCTCCCCGAGATATCCATCCCTGCCGAGACCGTGTTCGAGCTGTTCGGCTTCAAGATAACCAACACCCTCCTCGCCACATGGCTGACAATGCTGCTGCTGATCGTCGGCTCCTGGGCCATCACACGGAAGATGAGAGAGGTGCCTAGGCGCTGGCAGAGTGGCCTCGAGATGATTGTGGAGAGCCTCCTCGGTCTGGTGGAAGGCGCGGCGGGTCGCAAGTGGGCACGACGATTTCTGCCTGTCGTGGCGACCATCTTCTTGTTCCTGCTGCTATCCAACTGGCTGGGCCTCACGCCCCTGTTCGGCGGCTGGGGCGTTCTGCACGAGTCGCACGAGGAGGGCAAGGGCGTGCCGGTTGTCTGGAACGGTTCGCACACTTTGGGCATAATTGTCCGGGAGGACAAGACTGGCGAAGCGGAGGGGCACTATATCCTGGCCCCCATGTTCCGCTCGGCTGCCACCGACATGAACACAACCATCGCCCTTGCACTGGTATCGGTCGTGCTCACCCAGTACTTTGGACTAAAGGCGCTGGGCGTACCCTACTTCGGCAAGTTCATCGCCGTCAAGCGCGTCGTGCAGGCATTCACCAAGCGAGGCCAGGGCTGTACTGGACGGATCGGCGCCTTCTTCATGGGCATTATCGACATCTTCGTTGGCGTCATCGAGACGATCAGCGAGTTCGGCAAGATCATCTCCTTCTCCTTTCGTCTTTTCGGCAACGTGATGGCCGGCGAGGTCCTCCTGGGCGTCATCGGCTTCCTCATTCCCTATCTGGTTTCGCTGCCCTTCTATGGGCTGGAGCTCTTTGTTGGATTCGTGCAGGCACTGGTCTTTATGATGCTGACTGTCGCGTTCTTTGTCACGGCAATCAGCAGCCACGGCGCAGAGTCACACTAGATACGAGTAGAGTCAAGGAGGATACCCGCAAATGGAACCAGCAGCTGTCCAGTTTCTCGCGTCGGCAATCGCAATCGGCCTGGGCGCCCTCGGGCCCGGTCTGGGCCTTGGCTTCATCGGCGCCAAAGCGATGGAGGCTCTGGGCCGCAACCCCGAAGCCGCCGACAAGATCTTTGTGCCGCTGATCCTGAGCCTGGCTTTCACGGAAGCGATCGGCATCTATGCCCTCGTGGTGGCACTGATTATCAAGTTCGTCGGCTAGCGAACCGCAGCCGCCCGCACTGAGTGGAGGTTCTCGCTTGGAAGCATTAGGCATTAACCTAGGCTATCTGGTCTCGCAGCTCGTCAACTTCACGCTCTTGGTCGTGCTGCTCTACTTCGTGGCTTACAAACCAATTCTGCGCATGCTCGATGAGCGATCTGCTCGGATCAAGAAAGGCCTTGAAGACGCAGAGACCGCAGCGAAACGTGCCGCTGAGATGGAGCAGGAATTTGAGCGGCGGATGGGCGAGGCACGGAAACAGGGACAGGAGCTGGTTGCGCAGGCGACCCAGCTCAGCGAGAGGGCCCGGCAGGAGATTCTGGACAAGGCGCGCGAGGAGGCCCGAGGTTTGGTCGACAAGGCCAAGGAAGAGATCGACCTTGAGAGGGACGCAGCCATTGGTGAGTTGAGGCAGCAGGTAGCCGAGCTCTCGCTGGCCATCTCGCAGAAGGTCCTGGGTGAGTCACTCGACGAGGAGGCCCAGCGCCGCCTGGTTGCCCGCTTCTTGGACGAGACTGAGGAGCTCAAGTGAGCGCGCACGCCCGACCACAAGACTACGCCCGCGCCATCCTGGACCTCGCCATGGAGGAATGGCTCCGGCAGCTGCATGACGTTCAGAAGGCATTGGCCGCAAGCGCCTCCCTCACAACGGCCGTCAGGGATGGCACGGTGCCGATATCGGAGAGGCTGCAGCGGATCGAGGCCGCCGCGGTGCCTGACGGACTGAGCGAGGGAGTCCGAAAGACGCTGGGCACCCTGCTGGAATCTGGCCAGATAGACCTGCTGGGGCGCATCCTGGCGGAGCTAGAGCAGTTGGCCAAGCCAAGGGCCGAGAAGCGGATCGCTCGGGTTACCAGTGCCGTTGCGCTGACTGGTGCTGAGCAAACAGCATTCCGAAATCGGCTCACGGCCATGTTCGGCATGGACCTGGACCTGCAGTTTGGCGTCGACCGAGCGCTGATAGGCGGCGTGGTGCTGCGCGTCGGCGACCAGGTGATCGACGGCAGCGTGGCGGGCAAGCTGGCGGCCATGCGCGACAGTCTGACGGCGTAGGCGGCAGCGCGTTGGGCGAGGCCGAGCGGCCAAGCCCGGCGTCTGACATGTAATGGAGGCATGCATGCCGTTACCAACCAGAGAGATTGCAGAGACCCTCAAACAGCAGATCGAGGCCTTCGATGCGCCGCTGCGCGCGGTAGACGTAGGCACAGTCCTGGAGGTTGGCGATGGCATCGCCCGAGCCGATGGCCTTGCGGGCGTCATGGCCATGGAGCTTGTCGAGTTCCCACCCAAACCCGGTCAGCCAGAGGCGACCATGGGCCTCGTCCTCAACCTGGAGGCTGACAGCGCCGGCATCATCATCATGGGCGACTATACCGCCATCGACGAAGGCGACACAGTCCGCGGTACCGGACGCATCGTCTCAGTCCCGGTAGGTGAAGCCCTCATCGGCCGTGTAGTGAATGCACTTGGTGAGCCGATCGACGGCAAAGGTCCTATCCGTTCCACGCGTCTTCGCACTATTGAGCGCATTGCACCCAACGTCGTCGTTCGCGAGAGCGTGAACCGCCCCGTCCAGACTGGCATCAAGGCCATCGACTCGATGATTCCGATTGGCCGAGGTCAACGCGAGCTGATCATTGGCGACCGCCAGACAGGCAAGACCGCCCTCGCGGTCGACACCATCATCAACCAGAAGGGCAAAGACCTCATCTGCATCTATGTCGCCATTGGCCAGAAGCTGGCCCAGGTCGCCCAGGTGGTCGCTACCCTAGAGCAGCGCGGCGCCATGCAACACACCATCGTCGTCGTTGCTTCGGCCTCTGAGCCGGCGGCGCTCCAGTACATCGCCCCCTACGCCGGCTGTGCCATGGGCGAGGAGTTCATGGAGCAGGGTAGGGACGCCCTCATTGTCTACGACGACCTCTCCAAGCACGCGTGGGCTTACCGGCAAGTCTCCCTCCTTCTGCGCCGCCCGCCTGGTCGCGAGGCATATCCCGGCGATGTTTTCTACCTCCATTCGCGGCTCCTTGAGCGCGCAGCCAAGCTCCACTCAGACCATGGGGGAGGCTCACTCACAGCGCTCCCGATCATCGAGACCCAAGCGGGCGATGTATCAGCCTACATCCCGACCAACGTCATCTCGATTACCGATGGGCAGATCTACCTGGAGAGTGATCTGTTCTACGCTGGTATCCGCCCTGCTGTTAACGCCGGCCTGTCGGTGTCGCGTGTCGGCGGAGCCGCACAGGTGGGAGCCATGCGCCAGGTCGCAGGCCGGATGCGCCTGGACATGGCTTCCTTCCGGGAGTTGGCAGCCTTCGCGCAGTTTGGCTCTGACCTAGACGATGCCACACGGCGGCAACTGGACCGAGGCCTCCGGACCCAGGAAGTCCTGAAGCAACAGCAGTACGTCCCAATGCCATTGGCCGACCAGGTCATGATCTTCTTCGCAATCGCCAACGGCTACCTTGACGATGTGCCCATCCGCCGTGTCAGTCAGTTCGAGGTTGCCTTCTTGCGGCACATGAATGCTAGCCACCCAGAGCTAGTGCAGTTGCTAGCGGCCGGTAACAGGTTGGGTGAGGATGCGCAGGGCGCCTTGGGACAAGCTATCATGGATTTCAAGGCGAACGCCACCTATTAGCGCACGAGACCATCTTAGGAGCCTACTTTGGCGAGCACAAGAGAGATCCGGCGGAGGATCCGCAGCGTCAAGAATATCGCTCAAGTGACGCGCGCCATGCAGATGGTGGCAGCAGCGCGCATGCGGCGCGCCCAGGAACAGGTACTGGCCACCCGCCCCTACGCACAAAAGGCCTGGGAGATCCTGGTTCACTTGGCAAACCAGCGCGGCCTGGGGACCGGAGAGTCACCCCATCCTCTACTGACTGTGCGCCCAATCGCCAAGGTCGGTGTGGTGGTCATCTCGTCAGATCGCGGCCTATGCGGAAGCTACAACCACAATATCGTCCAGCAGGCGCTGCGCTTCTCACGTGAACTGCCGCACCCTGTAGAGCTGATCACGGTCGGCAAGCGTGGCCGGGATGCCCTCTGGCGGCTGGGGCAGACAATAGCTGCCGAGTTCTCGGATCTGCCTCCCCAGCCGAGGGTGATGGACATAGCACCCCTCGCGCACCTGGCCGTTCACGGCTTCCGCTCCGGCGACTACGACGTCATCTACCTTGCGCATACGGACTTTGTCAACACGCTCGTCCAGCGGCCTACGGTTTGGCAGCTCTTGCCTATCCGCCCGCTGCAGATCTCGGAGTCGGCCATCACCGAGCATCGCGGAGTGGCGACAGCCACAATGGTCGGCGAGTACATCTATGAACCGGACCCGCGCACAGTGCTCGACTCCGTGCTGCCGCGATTCACGGAGTTGCAGGTCTACCAAGCTGTGCTGGAATCCCTGGCCAGCGAGCATTCCGCACGCATGGTCGCCATGCGCAGCGCGACCGAGAACGCGCGTGAGCTGATCGACGTTCTGACACTGAATTTCAACCGCGCACGCCAAGAGGCTATCACGCGCGAAATGCTGGACATCGTCGGAGGGGCACAGGCCCTGAGCCAATCCAGGGCTGCGTAGTGACGTCCTCTCCCGTGAGGGAGAGGGCTGGGGTGAGGGGTGCTTGCTGCCCACGTCCCCAGTTGCTCGGAGACGGGTTCGGTACCCGCTCCCACGGAAGGGAATAACACAATGGCTGCCAAAGCATATCTACTGCTGAGAACTGCACCCGGCTTGACAAGGAGCATTTTCGCGTCCCTGCGCATGAGTCCAGGCGTACTGGCAGTCGAGATGATTACCGGACCCTATGACCTGATTGTCTCGATCGAGGGTGCGAACACGAACGACATCTTGAAGACAATCATGAACGACATCCGCCCGTCTGCTGGCGTCCGCGACACACTCACTTGTCTCGTGCTGCCTGCCGAGGGTACCGACTAGCTAGGAGGCTTGATGGCGAAAGGTAGTAGGGGCCGCATCGTCCAGATCATGGGCCCGGTGGTGGACATCGAGTTCCCCTCGGGCCAGTTGCCCGAGATATATGACGCCGTCGAGATACCTCGCGACGGCACCAAGCTTGTCGTCGAGGTTGAGCAACACCTCGGAAACAACTGGATCAGGGCGGTAGCCATGGACTCCACCGATGGGTTACGCCGCGGTATGGAGGCAGTGGCTACCGGCGGTCCTATCGAGGTTCCGGTGGGACCTGCGACGCTCGGTCGCATCTTCAACGTCACTGGAGATGCGATCGACAACGCTGGACCCGTGGTGGCGCAGGCCCACTATCCGATTCACCGTCCGGCGCCCACGTTCGAAGAGCAGGTCACGCGCCCCGAGTTCTTGGAGACCGGCATAAAGGTCATTGACCTAATCGCTCCCTTCACCCGCGGAGGGAAGACTGGCGTCTTTGGCGGCGCGGGCGTCGGCAAGACCATCATCATCCAGGAGCTTATCCGCACCTTTGCCACGGTCCACAAAGGCTACTCCGTTTTTGCCGGTGTCGGCGAGCGGTCGCGCGAGGGAAACGACCTCTGGAAGGAAATGCGCGAGTCGGGCGTGATTGGCAGCGTGGCCATGGTGTTCGGTCAGATGAACGAGCCACCCGGCGTCCGCCTTCGTGTTGGCCTTACCGGCCTTACAATGGCCGAGTACTTCCGCGACGAAGGTCGAGACGTCCTGCTCTTCATCGACAACATCTTCCGCTTTGTGATGTCGGGCTCCGAAGTGTCTGCATTGCTCGGCCGAATGCCCAGCGCAGTGGGATACCAGCCGACCCTCGGCACCGAAATGGGCGAACTACAAGAGAGGATCGTCTCCACGCGAAAAGGATCGATTACGTCAATGCAGGCGGTCTACGTGCCAGCTGACGACTATACCGATCCGGCCCCCGTCGCCACGTTCGCTCACTTGGACGCCACGATCGCGCTCGAAAGATCCATCGCCGAGCAGTCGATCTACCCGGCCGTAGACCCGCTCGCTTCGACCTCACGCATCCTGGACCCGTTTGTCGTCGGAGACGAGCACTACAACACAGCTCGCGAGGTCCAGCGCGTCCTGCAGCGCTACAAGGATCTCCAGGACATCATTGCGATTCTCGGCATAGACGAGCTCTCAGAGGAGGACAAGCAGGTCGTTGCACGCGCCCGCAGGATCCAGAAGTTCCTGAGCCAGCCGATGTTCGTGGCAGAAGTCTTCACGGGACGGGAGGGCCGCTACGTTTCCGTGCAGGACACGGTGCGCGGGTTCCGCGAGATCCTCGATGGCAAACACGACGACTTGCCGGAGCAGGCGTTCTACATGGTGGGCGGCATCGAGGAGGCCGTGCAGGCCGGCGAGCAGCTACGGAGCTCATAGCCACTATGCAACACATCCACTGCGAGGTGATAACCGCAGAGCGTGCTGTCTTCAGCGGAGATGTATCGATGGTCATTGCCCCTGGAATCGAGGGGCAACTTGGCATCCTGCCAGACCACGCCCCACTCATCACCGCGCTCACGTACGGTGAGCTGGTGCTTCACCGTCCGGGCGAAGGGGATGAATACATCGCGATTGGCGGCGGATTCATGGAGGTCGGGGCTGACCATGTGATCATCCTGGCGGATACGGCCGAGAGAGCGGAGGAGATCGACGAAGCGAGGGCAGAGGCGGCACGGAACCGCGCTCAAGAGCTCATGGCGCGGCAGATGCACGAGGTCGAGGATGTCGCGCGTGCCGAGGCCGCCCTTCGTCGATCTGCAATACGGCTCAAGGTTGCCAGGAGAAGAGGCAGACGCTCCCAGGTGCCCGGCTCAGGCGAGACTCCTAGACCGTAGGCCCGCAACGGAGAGCAGATGTTATCCAAAGAGATTGGTGTGGACCTGGGGACAGTCAACGTCCTCGTGTGGGTGAAGGGCCGGGGGATCGTGCTCCAGGAACCCTCGGTTGTGGCAATCGCAGTAAACGACAACAAGATCGTGGAAGTGGGCAGCAAGGCACGTGACATGCTCGGACGAACGCCTGAGACGATCGAAGTGGCTCGCCCACTGCGCGATGGTGTGATTGCCGACTACGTGGTGACTGAGGCTATGCTGCGGTACTTTATCGCGAAGGTATCGGGTCGCCTTCGGCTGTTCAAGCCTACTATCGCAATCAGCGTTCCTGTCGGTGTCACCAGCGTTGAGAGCCGGGCTGTCCACGACGCCGCGATCCAGGCCGGCGGACGCGAAGCGTACCTTATCCCTGAGCCGCTGGCGGCTGCCCTCGGCGCAGGGATGCCGGTGAACACGCCCACCGGCAACCTCGTAGCCGACGTCGGCGGTGGTACCAGCGAGGCAGCCGTCATCTCCATGAACGGCATCGTCGAGTTCGCATCGGCTCGAGTGGGCGGCAATCGGATTGACGAGACCATTATCAACTACATCCGGCGCAAGTACAACCTCGTGATCGGAGACCAGACCGCTGAGCAGTTAAAAATCAGTATCGGCAGCGCCCTTCCACTCGAGGAAGAGCTCAGGATGGAGGTTCGCGGCCGGGACCAGGTGTCGGGATTGCCCAAGACTATCCAGATCGTCTCGGGCGAGGTGACCGAGGCCATCGCCGAGCCGCTTGGCACCATCGTCGGCGTGGTCAAGTCCGTGCTCGAAAAGACCCCACCCGAGCTCGCCTCTGACGTCATCGACAGAGGGATCGTGATGACCGGGGGTGGCGCACTTCTACGCAATATGGACCGACTCCTCACAAAGGAGACAGGGGTACCCTGTTACGTCGCCGAGAACCCCATCGCTTGCGTTGCGCTGGGCGCTGGGCTAGCCCTCGAGAACTATGACGTGATCAGGCGCAGCCTGCCGAGCTACTAGCGTCGCCGCGTGACTTTTCCGAGAGATCACCTCGGCTGCGGCCATGGTGGTCTCTTTCTATTCCAGGTAGTAAGTCATGCGCTGCAAGTGCACCACCGGATCAATGTGCTGGATGGATACGCCGGGCGGCACGGCGATCGATATTGGGGCATAGTTCAGTATCGCGCGGATCCCAGCGGCGACCAAGTCATTCACGACAGCCTGTGCCTCGTCGGCAGGCACCGCGACGATCGCGACGCGGATGGACAGGGCTGCGACCTGTGCTAGCAGATGTTCCATGCCGAGCACCTCGAGGTCGGCAAATCGTCGACCGATCTTGGCCGGGTCCTTGTCGAAGACACACTTGACACGGAAGCCGCGCGCTCGAAAACCCGCATACTGTGAGATCGCGCTGCCGAGGTCCCCGGCACCCACAAGGGCCATCCCCCATTCCCGGTCCACCTTGAGGATGCGACTTAGCTCCGTCGTCAGGCGAGATACGTCATAGCCGCGCCCCTGCCGGCCGAACTCGCCGAAGTGCGATAGATCCTTTCGGATCTGGGCGGATCCAATGGCCAGCCGGCGTGCGAGATCCGCCGAGGAGATGGTTATGCACGCCTCCTCCTGGAAGCGGCGCAGGGCCCTCAAGTAGATAGGAAGCCGCCCCACCACAATATCTGGAACAGGCTTGTTAGTGACCATGAGCGGGCCTCCTTCACCCATTGTGGCGTCCACCGTTGCGCGGGACGCGATGCATGCCGGACCTAGTCCATAGCCCTCTTCTGGAGCTCGTACAGCTTGCTAATCGCCACAAGCGGTGTCATTGCATTCACATCAAGCCTGCGGAGCTCGCTGCGCAGGGGATCCTCCATGGAGAACAAGGGTAGCTGTCGCGCCTCGGCCACGCGCGTCACAACGCCCGGTGCCCGCGCCTCCTTCTCCAGGCCGAGGAGGATTTCCTCAGCGCGATGGAGAACCGCCCGGGGCAGCCCGGCAAGTTGTGCCACGTGGATGCCATAGCTGCGGTCTGCACCTCCCTGGACGATGCGCCTGAGAAAGACTACCTTGTCCCGCTCCTCCGCCACGGCTACGTTGTAGTTGCGCACATGAGGCAGCAAGCTGGCAAGCTGTGTCAGCTCATGATAGTGGGTGGCAAACAAGGTCTTGCACCGCAGCCGGGGATGGTTGTGAATGTGCTCGACCACCGCCCACGCGATCGAGATCCCGTCGTACGTGCTCGTTCCCCGACCCACTTCGTCCAGAATCAGTAGGCTCCGCGGTGTGGCGTGGTTCAGTAGATTGGCCGTCTCGACCATTTCCACCATGAAGGTCGACTGACCTGCACTTATCTCATCCTGTGCGCCTATTCGGGTGAAGATACGATCGACCAGACCGATTCTAGCCTCGTCGGCGGGAACAAACGAGCCCATCTGGGCCATGAGGACGATCAGAGCCACCTGGCGCAGGTAGGTGCTCTTGCCACTCATGTTGGGGCCGGTAATCACCAAGATGCACTCGTCTTCCCATAGGTGAACGTCGTTTGGCACGAATGGCTCGTCACGCTGGGTCATCTCAACCACGGGATGTCGTCCCCCCGTGATCCGGATCTCGCTCTCGAGCGACAACGAGGGACGCACATAGCGGTGCATCTGTGCGACTTCAGCTAGGGATGCCGTTGAGTCTATCTCGGCCAACAGAGAGGCGGCAGCGAACAGCCGCGCGGAGGCAGCCGCGATCTGCTGAAGCACCTGCGTGTAAATCCGCCGCTCAATCTCCTGGATATGCTCCTGAGCGTTGAGGATCAGAGATTCGTACTCCTTGAGCTCCGGAGTGATGTAGCGCTCTGCATTGACGAGTGTCTGCTTGCGGATGTACTCAGGCGGCACGCGAGCGGCGTTCGCCGTGGTAACCTCCAGATAGTAGCCAAAGACCTTATTGTAGCCGACCTTGAGGTTCTTGATCCCTGTCCTGGTGCGCTCCAATTGCTCCAGGTTGGCCACCCACTCCCGCGCGTCACGCGAGGCGGCCGCCACGTTGTCGAGCTCCGCCGAAAAGCCAGGTCGGATTGTCCCACCGCCGCTGAGGGTCGCGGGTGGATCGTCACCGATTGCCTCGCCAATCAACCGTGTGATATCGTCGAAGCAGTCGAAGGAAGCGAACGATGCAAGAGCAAGGTTATCGGTCGACAAGAGCAGTTCGCGGACCTTGGGTATTGCCTCGAGGCTGCGTCGCACACCCAGCAGCTCGCGGGGTTGCGCGCGGTGCTGGACGACGCGGCTGGTCAGCCGCTCAAGGTCAGAGATCTCTCTTAGCAGCGTCCGCAGCCGGGTGCGCGTCGCCGGGCCGTCCGCCAAGGCCGCCACCCTCTCCTGGCGCGCTATCAAGTGCTCGAGGTTGAGCAGTGGCTGGTGAGTCCACCGACGCAGGAGTCGACCGCCCATACTCGTCACTGTGCGATCGAGAACGCCGAGCAGCGATCCGTCCACAGTGCCGCGTCGCAGAGTCTCGGTGAGTTCCAGGTTGCGGCGCGTCGACTCATCAAGAGCCATGAACTGCTCCGTCGAGTAGGCAAACACCCTCGACAGCTGCCCTAGGTGCGCTCGCTGCGTCTCGGTCAGGTACCGGATCAACCCGCCTGCGGCTCGAACGGCCACCGGCAAGCCAGTGAGACCGAAGCCATCCAAGCTCAGCACTTCTAGGTGCTCCTGCAGCGCCTGCCGCGCAGTCTCAAGCTCGAAGGCCCAGCGCCCGAAGGGCGTCACAGCCGGACCACCAGGCTGCACGGAAGATGAATCGCTGTCAAGCTCCTCATCACCACACGTCACAATCTCCGCCGGGCGCAGCCGGGCTATCTCTGCACGCAACTGGTCCAGGGCGTCCTCACCGGTCCACTGTGTCGCCGCCAGCTCCGCCGTGGTTATGTCTGCATAGGCCAGTCCAGCTTGGCCCCCTTCCACGACCACGGCCGCTATGTAGTTGTTCCGTCGCTCGTCGAGAAGCGATGGCTCCACCACGGTACCGGGCGTGACGATCCGCACCACGTCACGATCGACCAGGCCTTGGCCTATTTCGCCGACTTGCTCGACGATGGCAACTCGGTGGCCAGCCTGGAGCAGCTTGGCGATGTAGCCCTCAGCGGCATGGTACGGAACACCGGCGAGCGGCACACGCTCGTCCTGGCCGACCGGGCGGGAGGTTAGCACGATGTCGCACACACGAGATACTATGCGGGCATCGTTGTCGAACGTTTCGTAGAAGTCACCAAGGCGAAAGAAGACAATTGTGTCCGCGAACTGCTTCTTGATGCGCAGGTACTGGCTGCGCATGGGTGTCGTCATACCTCCACCCCCGGGTCACCTTGCGAAGATGCGAGCATTCTACCAGTGGCGACACGTTCTGTCAAAGTCACTCCGGTCGTGCCGGGGCAGGAGCCTCCCGAGGCCGACGCGCCGGTCGCCGCTGGCACACCGCATTCCAGCATTTGACAGCCTATCGCGCGATGCTATACTGCGATGCCTTGGGATAGCCCCAATTCTGCAAGGTACTGACAGTGCCAAGAAAAGCCACGATTCTGGTTGTCGACGACGAAGCAGTGATGGTGCGCCTGCTCAGAGCCACACTCGAGGCGGCAGGATACCGGGTGCTGGCTGCCTCAGACGGCGAAGAAGCTATAGCAGCCACCCAGAGCGAACAGCCAGACCTCGTCATGCTCGATATCATGCTTCCCAAGATGGACGGCTTTGCCGTGTGCCGCGCATTACGCGAGTTCTCGACTGTGCCCGTTCTGATGCTAACTGCACGCACGACGGAGGTCGACCTCATCCGCGGATTCCAGGAGGGGGCCGATGACTACTTGACCAAACCATTCTCGGCCGCAGAGCTCCTGGTACGCGTGCAGGCACTGCTCCGGCGGGGCATGTGGCCGGAACAGGTGCGGCAGCGACGCACTTTCAAGGCCGGCCCAATTGATATGGACTTTGCGCAGCACCGGGTGACGGTCGAGGGGCGACCGATCAAGCTCACGCCCACCGAGTACCGCCTGCTCGCATACCTGGCGGCGAACGCAAACCGGGTCATCTCTCATCGTGAGCTTTTGCGCGCCGTCTGGGGACCGGAGTATGGCGAGGAGGCCGAGTACCTGCGCGTCTACACGCGGTACCTGCGCCAGAAGCTTGAGCCCGACCCTGCCAATCCGCAATACCTGCTCACGCAAGCCGGCGCCGGCTACATGCTGTTCCAGCCCGAAGAGGACCTGTAGCGCTGCTGCGTTGACCGTTGGGCCGATCTGCGCTACAATCCCGTGGCAGAGTAACGGTTCGTTACCAGACGGCGCTCCTGAAGCCGTTGGTCAAGAATACAGCCCACCAAAGGAGACCCGACTATGAAGGAAATGACCAAAGAGAACCTAAAGGCCTCACTGGCCGGAGAGAGCCAGGCATATGTCAAGTACCAGGCCTTCGCGAACCAGGCAGACAAGGAAGCATTACCGAACATCGCTCGCCTCTTCCGAGCGATTGCCAGGGCGGAGCAGGTCCATGCCACCAACCACTTGCGGGAGCTGGGCGGCATCGGCAAGACTGGGGCCAATCTCGATGCCGCGATCGCGGGCGAGAACTTTGAGGTCGACGAGATGTATGCCGCCTACCTCGAAGTGGCTGAGGCCCAGAGCGAGCAGGGAGCACACCGGAGCATGACCTACGCTATCGAGGCCGAGAAGCTGCATGCAGTGCTTTACGGACAGGCCAGGAGCGCGGTCACCGCCGGTCAGGACTTGGACAACAACCACGTGTATGTCTGCCCCGTCTGTGGGTGGACCCACATCGGTGAGCCACCGGATCGCTGTCCCATCTGCAACACCAAGAAGGACCGGTTCGAGACCTTCTGAGGGCAATAGGCCCCTGCAGCTGGGTGTCAGCACACTGGCACCCAGCTGGATTAGCGCCTCATGCGAGCGATCTATCCCTTCTCAGCCATCGTCGGTCAGGACACGATGAAGACGGCGCTCGTTTTGAACGCCGTCAGCCCAAAGATCGGTGGTGTTCTGATCCGTGGCGAGCGAGGAACGGCCAAGTCTACTGCAGCCCGAGCGCTGGCAGCGCTGCTGCCTGATATCGAGGTTGTCGCCGACTGCCCTTTCCATTGCGACCCCGACCGGACCGAGTCGCTGTGCGACAACTGCCGCGACAGGCAAGCCTTGGGTGAGTCACTGGCCCGTGCCCGGAGGCAGACTCGCTTCGTCGACCTCCCAGTGAGTGCTACCGAAGACCGGGTTGTGGGTACTCTGGACATCGAGGCGGCACTCAAGACCGGTCGGAAGAAGTTCGAGCCGGGCGTTCTGGCGGCAGCCAATCGCGGACTGCTGTACGTGGATGAGGTGAACCTCCTCGACGATCATGTCGTCGACCTTCTGCTTGATTCGGCTGCAATGGGGCGCAACGTCGTGGAGCGCGAGGGGATTTCCTTTAGCCATCCCGCACGGTTCATCCTGGTGGGTACCATGAACCCCGAGGAAGGAGAGCTGCGGCCGCAACTGCTCGACCGGTTCGCCCTTTGTGTGGAGATTCGCAGCATCGCCGAGACACCGGCGCGGGTTCAGATCCTGGAGCGCGCCGTCCAATTCGAGGGCGATCCGGAGGGGTTCTGGGTAGAGTGGCAGCCTTACGAGCAGGAGGTCTCTCGACACATTGAGCTGGCGCGCAGACTGCTGCCGCTCGTCAGCTACCAGACCAGCGATCTCTACTCCATTGCCGACATGACCACCGGGTTTGGTGTGGACGGCCACCGCGCCGATATCGTTATCCTCAAGACGGCCCTGGCGCATGCGGCGCTTCGCCACGCGGAGAACGGACACAAGTCAGGAGATCTGGCCGTCGCCGCGCTCGACATCCTGGCTGCCGCACAGCTGGCGCTGCCCCACCGCCTCAAGCGCCTGCCCTTCCAGGAGAGTGAGGGACGGCTCGAAGAGCTCTCTGACCGAATCAGCGAGGCTCGCCTGCAGGTCCAACAGGACCAGAGGGAACGGGCGAGCCTGGTCGAGGCATCCGAAGGAAAAAAAAAGACCCTGTAGTCGCTGACCATGAGCAGCAGGGCCAGGCGCTCGACTGCGCGTCAGGCGCGCCTATCAAGGGCCATGTCGCCGAAGCCCTGGGCCGGGGGCCAGCCGACAGCGACTTGGTTGTCCCCATCGGGCAGGTCTTTCGTCCCAAGCGGGTGGAGTCACCCCTAGACCGCATCACTCGCTCGACACCCGGTAAGCGCTCGTCGACACGGACCCGCCGCAAGAGGGGGCACTATATCCATGCGCGGCCCGCTGAAGGCGACCTGAGCGATATAGCCATTGACGCCACCGTCCGCCGCGCTGCAGCCCTGCAGATCGAGAGGGATCGCCCACCGGGAGCTCTGGCCGTACTGCCGGAAGACGTGCAGAAGAAGGTGCGCGTTCGGAAAGCCTCCAACCTGATCCTATTCGTCGTGGATGCAAGCTGGAGCATGGCTGGCGCGCAGCGGATGGACGCGACCAAGGGAGCCATCCTATCGCTGCTCGTAGACGCCTATCAGAAGCGGGACCGAGTGGGATTGGTTGTCTTTCAGAGGGAGGAAGCCCGCTTGGTACTGCCCTTCACAAGCAGTATCGAGCTGGCGCGATCGGCCCTGCGACATCTCCCAGTGGGGGGAAAGACTCCGCTGCCGGCTGGCCTTCTGCTCGCCTACCGTACGTTTCGGCGCGAGATTCGGCTTCGACCAGAAGCAATGCCATTGCTCATTCTGCTCACGGATGGGGCCGGCAACGTATCTCTGACGGACGTGTCTCCGCAGGAGGAGACCAAGAAGCTGGCGGCCTTGATCCGGCAGGCAAGGATTCATTCAGTGGTGATCAACATGGAGCACCCCGCCTACGACCGGGGACTGGCGCAAGAAGTCGCACGGTGCATGGGGGGACATTGCCTCTGCCTCGCGGAGCTTAGGGCTGCCGAGCTCTACCAAGCTGTTCGCGACGAGCTGGGCTCCGGTACCGAGCCCGCCCACACCTCTGCTGAAGGTAGCTCCTCTGATCTGGGGTAGCGGTTGCTGCAACCATGGCGCATTGGCGGTGTTAACAATAGAGCGCACTTGGCCGAAGCGTCACTTTCAACTCAGGAGAGACCACACATGATCAAGATAGTCACGGATACGACGGCGTATATCTCTGAGCCTTACCTCCGCGCGCATGACATTCGCGTCGTCCCTCTGAACATACACTTTGGAGTCGAAGCCTTCAAAGAGACTGTCGAGATCACGAACGACGAGTTCTACGCCCGCCTGAAGGCGGCCCCAACCCTGCCCACCACATCTCAACCCTCGCCGGGCGATTTTCTGGACGTTTTTCGACCCCTGGCCGACGCCGGGCACGAGATCCTGGTTCTACCCATCTCGAGCCGCCTGAGTGGCACATACACGTCAGCGACTGCGGCCCGCGAAATGCTACCCGACGCCGCAATTCAGGTGGTGGACACACTGAACACGGGACTGGCGCTCGAGCTGCTGATCCGTGCTGCCGTGGAGGCCGTCGGCACTGGGGCCACACTTGCAGCGGTGACAGGTCTGATGGAGGCAATGAAGGCAAAGGTATTCACACTGTTCGTCGTCGACACTCTGGAATACCTGGCCAAGGGCGGCCGAATTGGCTCCGCCAAAGCGCTAATGGGCACGATGCTCAGCGTGAAGCCCATCCTGACTCTAAAGGACGGCTCGATTCAGGCATTCGAACAGGTCCGCACGAAGCGTAAGGCGGTTGCCCGCATGGTGGACCTGATAGTGGCACATGCCGGATCCAAAGGGTCGCAGGCGAGGGTGACTATGACACACTCGTTGGCACTGGACGAGGCAGAGGCGGCGCGTCGCGAAGTGGTCGCCCGGCTCGGCTGCGCAGAACCGCCCCTCTCTGAGCTTGGTCCCGTCATTGGGGCACACACTGGCCCGGGCGTGGTCTCAGCAGCCATCTACGTATAGGGGCTCCCCTGAGGGCGTTGCGTGGGAGCGCTTCTCTAGGGGTGCGGAGCGTGGCCTGCTGCTATCCGCCTTAGCGCCTCGCGGTCGAGGAGCGTAACGCGCTTGCGACCTATCTCAACAAGCCCCATTGCCCGGAAGGTGCTCAGTGTCTGGGTCGTCGTCTCACGATACGTCCCTATTCGCTCTCCGAGATCCTGGTGGGTGAGCCCTTCGACTGTGTCGCTTCCCTGCTCGTCCGCCAGAAGCAGGAGCTGCGATGCCAGGCGGGCCGGGATGTCCTTGAAGCCCATCTCTTCGAGCCTGGACTCGGCTTCCTTAAGGCGCCGCCCGAGGGCCTCAAACAGGCGAAGCGCCACTTGGGGCCGCGCGGCAAGTAATCTCTCAACCTGCTCGCGGCTCATGACCCACAGCACGCAATCCTCAAGAGCCTCGGCGAAGCTGTTGTGCATTCCTTGCCCAACGAGGGCCATCTCGCCGAACACTGCACCGGGCTCGATCGTGCCAATCACAAGCTTCTTCCCCTCGGCCGTTATCCGGTAGAGCTGTACCTTGCCTTCCTTGAGGAGAAAAAGCACCTCGCTGGTGTCTTCGGGCATGTAGAATATCTTGCCGCGCCGGCACGTGGTCAGGGTCGTAAGACGTTCGACCTCGGAGATCTCTTCCTCGCCGAGATCTCGAAAGATGTCCACCATGCGCAGATATCCAGCCCTTCCCGGACTTGCTGACACGCCTTGCTTCCTCATGACTTTCGATTCTACATCCAGTTGTGCTACAATTCAAGCATCCGAACCCAGAGTGAGTCCAACATGATGAACTATCTGCCACCGACCATACTCCAGCTCGGCCCGTTCGAGGTGCGGTGGTATGGCGTTCTCATTATGCTTGGCGTTTTCCTCGGCGCCCTGTGGGCGACCCGGCTTGCACGCAGGCGCGGCCTCGATCCCGAGCACGTCTGGGGCATGCTCATCCTGGCGGTCGTCCTTGCGATCCTCGGCGCACGTCTCTATCACGTCTTCTCGACACCGGCCGGGTGCCCGCCCAACGCGGACTACCCTTGTGGCTGGCCTTACTACAAGCATCACTTCCTGGACGCCTTTGCCCTCTGGAAATACGGCGGCTTCCAGGGATTGGGGATCTATGGCGCAATCGTCGGCGGCATCCTGGGTGTTCTGGTCTACTGCGTCTGGAACCGACTCGACCCGCTCACATGGCTCGACATGGGCAGCGTCGGTCTCGCCTTTGGGCAGTTCGTAGGGCGCTGGGGGAACTTTGTGAACCAGGAGCTCTACGGTCCGCCGACCGGCTCGACCTGGTTCGGACTGCGCATCAACTCGAGGCTGCCCCACCAAAGCCTGCCTGCCGGAACCAGCTACGACACGCTCTTCCATCCGACCTTCCTCTACGAGTCGCTGTGGTGCCTGATCGTGTTCCTGATTCTCTACGTGAGCTACGCGCGACTCGAGCGCTGGCTGCGCAAGGGCGATGTTCTCGTGGGCTACGTTGCCCTCTACTCAATAGGGCGCTTTGTGGTCGAGTTCTTCCGACCGGACGCCTGGAAGATTGGGACACTTGCAGCAGCTCAGTGGATAGCACTCGCTTGCGTCGCCGCCGGCGCAGGCGTGATTGCCCTTCGACACGCCTTCTGGAAGCGCAGCGGGCAACCTGCCTAGTCCCGACGTCACCACTCCTCGCAAGTCAGACTCTGGCCCTTTCTGGGGGGCCCTTCAATGCGCTGCGCCAGCTGTCGTTCGTCTGACCTGCTGGGCATCTCGCTGATTTCTCTCTGTTCTTGGTACATATTCAATGACTACACCCCCGTACTACCAACTTCTGTAGATTCTTTTGTTTTCTTGACAGTACCTACTGGACAAATGCGGAATGATCCGGTATAATGATCGTGGCAATTGCCTGCAGGGTGCGACGAGGACAGAATGGCGACACACATCACTCGGGTAGGCGTCCATGCTCGAAACGACGTCCGATTCACGGATGGCGATTACCGACTCATCCGCATGGCGCGTATCGAGACGCTCAAATTGATGACTCACACAGACGCGAGCGTCGTCAAGCGACTACGCGGCGAGTTTCCAAGCCTGGAGCTGATTGTCCGGCTCTTTGATGATCGCATTCGGAGAGGATACCGCCCGGAACCGGCTTCGTTCGTGGACAGAATGCTGCCAATCATCCAGGGTTTGAAGGCCTACGCGGTCAAGTATGAGATACACAACGAACCAAACCACGCCGAAGGAATTGAGGGCTGGGGGGCCAGTGACGCGGACGCCAGATCTTTCCTTCCCTGGTACATGAGTGTTCTCCGGTCGCTCAAGAAGAGCTGCCCGTGGGCCAAGTTCGGCTTCCCCGGCCTTGCCCTGAACTACCCGCATCGCGACCTCGAGTGGCTCTCGATCTGCCAGGACGCAGTACGCGCCTCCGACTGGCTGGGTTGCCACTGTTACTGGCAGTATGGCAACATGCTCTCGGACGACTGGGGTCTGCGCTTCAAGCTGTACCACCAACGGTTCCCGGACAAGCCCATCGAGATCACCGAGTTCGGAAACTCGACTCCGAACCTGGCGCCAGACGACATGGCTGTGCAGTATGTCCGATACTACCAGGAGCTCAATCGGTATCCGTATCTGGGCTCCGCCAGCGCTTTCATCGCTTCATCGCCCGACCCGGCATGGGCGCCCTTTGCCTGGATGGGGAGCGGAGGCGATATGAGGCCCGTCGTAGCAGCCGTGGGCGCGATGGAAAGAAAGGCAGTGACCATAGTGAGCGAGCGAACGTTTCCCAAGACGGGCAAGACCGTGGGCGGCAGCTTTCTCAAGCTTTATGACAAGCTCGGATCAAGCATCTGCGGCAACCCCATCACGGACCGGGCCAAGGAGAAGGGGGTTCCCGTCCAGTACTTCGAGCGCGTGGTCATGGAGGAGGTGAAAGCCAACCAGGCCGGCCTGCGAGCCGCAGGTACTGAGCTTCTGGCATCGAGGGCCGAGGTTACCCGGCTCCAGAGCCTGGTCAATGCCGTCAGCCTCCAGCCTCTTCCCTCTGTCGAGCGGATGATTGACGGGCTCTCGGAGGCGACCGAGAAACTCGTCGGCAGGATCCAGGTTCTGCAGCAGGAACTTGCCCGGGCTCAGCAGTCCGCTCCAGTGAGCGGCACCATTCAGGCTCTGTTGGTCAACTCCCTGCCAGCGCAGATTTCCAGCCTGGTCAAGCTCAGTGACCAGCTGCACGCGGCCTTGGCCCTTGCGCTCACAAGCATGGCCACCAACCAAGAGGCGCTAATCCGGGAGCTCCAGGCGCGCGTGAAGGTGCTCGAGTCACTATCAGGTGGGAGCAGTTCGGGCGCTTCCACCCCTGCGACCGGCATCAGCAAGCCGGCGCTCCTGAACATCACCGACCAGTTGCCCAAGCACGCTACCCAGCGATACCGCACTCGCGCCCGGAGCGATATCAAGCTCCTTGTGATCCACCACAGTGCGACGCCCAGCAACACGACTCCCGAGAGTGTAGCGCGATACCACGTAAACCACTGGAGCTGGCCAGGCATCGGCTACCACTTCTTCATCGCAGCCGATGGGACGATCTTCCAGACCAATGAGCTAGAGACGGTCTCAAGCCACGCTGCTTCGGCCAACGACACCGGGGTGGGCATCTGCTTCGCCGGGGACTTTACTGAGGAGGCCCCTCCGTCCGCCCAGGTCCGCGCCGGCGCACAGCTGGTCGCCTGGCTTCTTCAAGAGCTACACCTCAGCCCGAATGCAGTCGAAGGCCACCGCGAGCTGATGAGCACCGCCTGCCCGGGAGACCAATGGTTGTCAGGGGCCGAATGGCGAGAGACCCTTATGAGCGAGATACTCCGAGTCATGTCAGGGAAAGGCTAGTCTGATGAGCCAGGCCCCCTACGAGGTCGCGCTGCCGGTGTTCGCGGGGCCACTGGACCTTCTCCTGCGGCTGATTGAGCGGGACGAACTCGACATCACCGAGGTCTCCTTGGCAGGAATCGCCCAGCAGTTCCTAGACCATGTTCTCCAGATGAAGGAAGCCAACGCAGACCACCTGGCCGAATTCCTCGTGATCGCTGGCAAGCTCCTACTGATCAAATCACGAGCCCTGCTACCCCGCCCGCCTACCAACACACTACCAGCAGAAGAAGACATCGGCAGAGAGCTCGTTGACCAGCTCATTGAGTACCGCAAGTTCCGGCAAGCGGCCGACTGGCTCCGCGAGCTAGAGACGATGGGCCTCCACTCCTACTTGCGGGTTCCAGGTTTGCCGGACGTGCCTCAGCAGCCCGACTTGACCGGAGTGACGCTCGATGTCCTTCTCGCGGCAGTGCGCGAGGCTCTCCGAGTCCGGCCTCCTGTGCCACTGGCCAACGGAACCATCCCGCCGCTCATTGTGACGGTGGCCGAGCAGATAGAGCGCATCCAATCCGAGCTCGCACGCGTGGATTCGCTAAGCCTCTCGACGTTCTTGAAGCGGGCGCACAGCCGGCTTGAGATTGTCGTCTCTCTCCTGGCTGTCCTGGAGCTGGTCAGACGGCGGCTCGCCACCGTGCGACAGGATGAGCCGTTTGGCGAGATCCTGGTCTATTCGATCCCCGCGGCCGTGGTCTAGCGGCTAGCTCGCCATCGGGCGCGCGGCATGCTCTTGCTCACCAGTGCGGTCCAGCGCGGCCAGGTAGGCTCTCTCAACCTCAGTCACCTGAGCATCCCAATCGTAGGTGGCCCAGATGCGCTCCCGGGCCCGGTTTCCCAGAGCTTCGGCCAAAGCTTGGTCGCTGAGGACGGCTTCCAGTGCTGCCGCAAGCTCCCGTACACTCCCCGCCTCGGTCAGCAGTCCGGAGCGTCCGTCGTCGATGTACTCGAGGTTCTCTCCCAGGCGGCTGGTCACAACCGCCTTGCCCAGCGCCATGGCCAAGACAACCTTGCCGGCACACTTGGCGCGGTTGATGAGCGTGTCACGGTACGGGTTGACGACGACATTCGCCGACGCAACATAGTCAGCAGCCGACTCCTGCTCCACCCACCCGGGAAAGGACACCAAGCCGGCTGCACCAGTTGCTTCGGCATGCCGGCGGAGACCGTCCAGTCCATCGCCTGATCCGGCAATCACAAGCTTCGCGTTCGGCAATCGCGCGTGCAGGAGCACAAAGGCATCGATGGCAAGGTCGAGGTCCGTCCCAATAGGGATGTGGCCCAGGTACAGAGCCATGGGCGCGTCACCAATGCCCAGTCGCTCACGGATCTCGGACCGTCTGGCCTCTCCTGGCCCTGAGTACCCACGCAGCGAAGGCTCTGGACCATTCGGAAGATGGAACACACGTCCCGGGTCGACTCCCAGTCCCCAGACCTGGGTCTGGAGCGTGCGGCTTGCGACGGTGACAGCGTCCGCCCTGCGCAGCAGCCATTGCTCTTGCCAGCAGAAGAATCGCCTATAGACGAGCGGATAGGGATTGACATCGGCCCATCCGCCACGGCCCTCCCAATCGTCACTGTCGACCACAATGCGATAGCGCGACACCGCGCTCAGATACTGCCCTGCTAGACCGCTGAAGCCGATCGGCTTGAAGACGTGCACCAGTCCGGGCCTCAGCCGCGATGCACGGAGGGCCAGTGCAGCTGGGGTGGCGATTGGCGCCTTCACGTCGCTCCTCACCACCGGCAGGTTCTCCAGCCGGACGCCCGCCCGCTCCCAGCATTGGCCCGCGTCTTGGGGCTGATCATAGGGAGCCATCAGGATGGTTACCTGATGTCCTCGCTTCACCAGAGCCTGAGCCATGGGAAACGCCCGAGCACTCACCGTGCCCTTTGGCTTGAAGGCAAACGGGCCGAGCATCACAATCTGCATGTTCGTGCCATTCTACAACCGCCGGTCCCCCCACGCAACCGCACCGCGGGGCCTTGTGCCCCTCCCCCCAGGCCAGCGGCTCAACGGCCATCATCGCGGTGCTGCTTTGGCATCGCTGCCGGAAGTGCTATACTGCCAGCCAGGATATCGGCCAATGAAGCACAGACAGCCAAATCCGCTTGCCCTGGCGCTGGTGGCGGTCATGACGTCGATCACGTTCGTACTCACCTACCTGGTGAAGGTGCCCACCCCAGGGCGGGGATACGCACACTTGGGAGACACTGGGGTCTTCTTCGCGGCCTTTGCCTTCGGGCCGTGGATCGGGGCAGCCTCTGGAGGCATAGGCACCCTGCTTTCCGATTGGGCCGGCGGGTACTCCCAGTGGGCGCCCTTCTCTCTGCTGATCCATGGGTTGCAGGGTTTGGTCGTTGGTTGGGTATGGCGCCGTTGGCAGCCGCTGATCCGCTTGGCAGAGGAGCGAACCGCACAGGGTTCTGTCCACGAGCCAGCTGACAAGCGCGTTGGGAGCCGGTTGGCAGACCTGGTTTCGGGGGTCGGGCTGGTGTTCTCAGCAATGCTCGGCGCCATCATCGTTATCGGGGGCTACTTTGCAGCAGGCATTCCGCTGACCGGCATAGGTGCAGCGACCGGTGACATTCCCTTCAACATCGTCCAGGTGACGCTCGGCGCTGCCGCCGGTGTGCCATTGTACCTGTTGGTTCGTGCGGCCTACCCTCCCATCAACCGCTGGCGCGGGTGAGCACCGACCTCTATTCCGGTGGCGGCGCACGCCCAGCTGCCGATATCGCAGCCGCGGGTCCCAGGTTGCAGGTCCAGGACCTGCGGTTCTGCTACCCACCCGCCAAGCCGGGAGCAGGGCCCGCCTGGGTACTTGACGGCCTCAGCCTCTCCGCCGGAGTAGGCGAGTGGCTGTCTATCATGGGAGCCAGCGATTCCGGAAAGACCACTTTGTGCCTACTCATCTCAGGGTTGGCTCCAGGCCTGACGGGAGGGACGCAGGAGGGCCACGTCCTTGTTGCGGGTAGGGACACCGCGACCCATCCTCCCCCTACACTTGCGGCCTACGTCGGCCTCGTCTTCCAGGACGCGACAGCGCAGTTGTTCGGTTCAACGGTCGAGGCAGAGCTCGCTTGGGGCCTCGAGAACCTCGGGGCCCCAGAGCAACAGATGCAGGGCAAGATCGATGCGATCCTCTCGCGGTTCGGCATCCAGGCGCTGCGACACAGGTCTCCCCTGACTCTGTCGGGAGGGGAGCTGAAGCGCGTGGCGATTGCGTCGGTTCTCGTGATGGAGCCTGCCATTCTGATCCTGGACGAGCCAATGGGCGGCCTTGACCCGGATGGGCGGAACCAAGTGCTGTCCGCGTTATCCGAGCTTCGAGAAGAGCACTCGATCACTATCCTGATGACGGAGAACGACCCCGAGGCAGTCGCCCCATTTGCGACGCGCCTCGCCGTGCTCTCGGGGGGCCGCCTATCCATCGACGACACGACGCGAGCAGCCCTTCTGCGGAGCGACCTGCTGACCGCAGCAGGCGTGGCGATACCTCAGATGGTGCACCTGGCTGCGGAACTGAGCCGGCACACTGGGCGGCAGTTTGACTTCGTAGATATCAAAGAGGCTCTCACCGTGCTTGCGCCCCTGCTGAGCTGCCCATCAAGTACGGGAGACACGGCAGGGCCAGAGCCAAGTCACCCAGCGCCCCAATCACTGGACGCTGGTGCAGCCTGGTCCGTGGAGATCGATGGCCTATGGTACTGGTATGGCCCCCAAGGCACGCCGGCGTTGAGAGGCGTCGACCTTCGAATCAGGGCTGGGGAAGTAGTGGCGGTTGTGGGCGCCAACGGCTCTGGCAAGACCACCCTCGCCAAACACCTGAACGGGCTGTTGCGTCCCAAGAGGGGGAGTGTGCGGATTCTGGGCAGGGAGATCGGCAGCCGCTCCATAGGGGAAATGGCACACCACGTTGGCTACCTCTTCCAGAGCCCCGAGCAACAGATCTTCTCGGCGACCGTCCGGGAAGAGATAGCCTTTGGACCAACCAACCTTGGTCTGAGCAGACGAGAGGTCGAGCACAGGGTCAACGGAGCCATGGAGCGCTTCGATCTGACCAGCGTCGCACACCTTCCGCCTTCCGTATTGGGCTACGGGCTGAGGCGCCGCCTGACGCTTGCGTCACTCGACGCCATGCAGTCCCCGATACTCGTGCTGGACGAGCCCACGGTGGGGCTCGACGCGCGGGGACGAGCGGACCTGGTTGATTGGCTGCGGGATCAGCAGTCCCAAGGCAGGTCCATACTCCTGGTAACCCACGACATGGAACTCGTCGCGGAGTGCGCTGGACGCGCCGTGGTTCTCTCCGGAGGTCATGTTCTCGCGGACGAGTCACCCCGCTCCGTCTTCGACCGTGTAGCACTCCTCGAAGCGGCCTCACTCGTCGCGCCTCCGGTCGTTCTTCTTGGGCAGGCCCTCCGGGGACGCGGCCTCCAGCGCCTCTGCCTGACGGTGCCCGAGCTGTGTAAGCAGCTTGGCGGCCATCTGGGCATGTCATGCCAGTCCTGAACAGCGGAGAGCGAGAGAGCTGCGAAGCAAGCAGCGCAGGGGAGAGTGACCGGGCCCAGAACCAGTTTGGTCTCTTTGTCCCTGCCGAGTCGTGGCTGCACAGCATGGATCCGCGCGTCAAGCTGATGGCTGTGCTCCTATTCAGCGTCTCGGGGCTCGCATTTCGTCACATCGGCGTCTTGGCCGGATTGCTGTCTGCGGCCCACGTCGCACTTCTCACGGCGCACATACCCTTTCGGAGGTTGCGACAACTCTGGATGGCGCTGCTGCCACTTCTCGCCATGATACTGCTTCTCCAGCCCATACTGGCGCCCGGTCCAGGCCCCGCCCTCCTTCAGGCCGGGCCGCTCCGATGGACAGAGGGCGGCATTCTCGGTGCGCTAAGCTTTGGCCTGCGAGCGGCTGCCCTGGCATTCCTGACAGCCATCCTGTTGCTCACGACCGACTTCTCGCGCCTGGTGCAGGGCCTGGTCAAACTCGGGCTGCCGTACTCATGGGGGCTCACGGTTGCACTGGCCTTCCGCTACCTGCCCGAGACCTACGGGCTCTATGTCTCTGTCTCCGAGGCACAACAGGCACGGGGTTGGGTCGTGGGCCGAGGCCACCTTCTGCGGCGCGCACGCTCCTACCTGCCTGTTTTGGTGGCGACGATCGTTGCCTCCCTTCGCAAGGCAGACGGCCTGGGGTTTGCGCTGGCGGCACGCGGACTGGGCTACACGCGCAAACGGACCGAGCTGCACGAAATACGGCTCCGACCAACAGACGGACTGGCGCTGGCCCTCGTGCTATCGATCTTTGCCGGGCTGATGGTCATTCGCCTCCACCTGGGCTGGGGCGGCTCGCCTTGGTAGGCTCCAGCGCCTGTAGCGCCAATGGAGCCGATCGGCGGGAGCTCTTGCCGCGGTAGCCGTGCTGCACACCTCGCCGAGGCTGGGCTTTGGGCGTCCCGCCGACCTATGATAGACTGCCGGTGACCCATCGCAGGAGGAGGAGAAGCCGTGCAGGCGCTTCGTGAACGCATCAGACGGGAAGGCATTGACCTCGGAAGGGGCATCCTGAAGGTCGACGGCTTCATTAACCACCAGGTCGATCCCGCTCTCATGATGGAGGCAGGACGGGAGTTGGCCGCGCGTTTCGCCAGCGCGGGCGCGACCAAAGTACTGACTGCCGAGATCTCGGGCATCGCCCCCGCCCTGACGACTGCCTTGGTCTTGGGCCTTCCGCTTGTCTATGCCCGCAAGTCGAAGCCCGTCACCATGACCGAACCCGTCTATGTGGAGGCCGCCCCTTCGCACACCAAGGGCGTCTCAGTCTTTCTGATGGTCTCGCCGGAGTTCCTGGGCCCCCGGGATCGCGTGCTCATCGTCGACGACTTTCTGGCCTCGGGACAGACCATCAGCGCCTTGGTCCGTCTCGTCCGTCACGCCAACGCCGACCTTGTCGGCATCGGTGCGCTGATCGAGAAGCAGTTTGAGGGCGGGAGAGGGCAACTCCAGGCACTCGGCGTTCCGCTGCATGCCCTTGTAGAGATCACAAGCATGTCAGCCGAGGGGATCTCCTTTGCGGAATGACACTCGCGCTGGGCGCAGTGAAGGGCCCGGCGTGCACGCAGTTGCCATCCTCGACTTTGGCTCGCAGTACAGCCAGCTTATCGCACGCCGCGTGCGCGAGGCACACGTCTACTGCGAGATCTTTGCGCACAACACCCGTGCGTCGGATGTACTCGCCCTCAAACCAGGCGGTATCATCCTCAGCGGTGGGCCGAGCAGCGTCCTGGCGTCTGCCGCTCCGCGCCTTCCGGAGTACGTTCTCTCATCCGGCCTCCCTGTGCTGGGCATCTGCTACGGTATGCAGCTCCTCGCGTACCATCTGGGCGGGCAGGTCGCTCAGTCACAGCACCGGGAATACGGCCATGCCCAACTGACCGTCACCGATCCGACGTGCGAGCTCTTCGCGGGCTGGTCGTCTCCGGCAGCCGTTTGGATGAGCCATGGAGATCGAATCGAAGTAGCTCCGCCCGGCTTCCATTCTGTCGCCCTGACACCCAACTCCCCGATTGCTGCCATGGCCGACCCGCAGCGCCAGCTTTTCGGCCTCCAGTTCCACCCCGAGGTGATCCACACACACGGCGGGCCGCTGCTGCTGCGCAATTTCCTCCAGCGGATCTGTCGCCTGCAAGGCACCTGGACGCCCGCTCACTTTGTAAGCGACGCGGTGCAGGCCATTCGACAGCGAGTGAGAGAGAGCCGTGTGCTGTGTGGCTTATCTGGGGGCGTCGACTCGGCCGTCGTGGCCGCACTTGTGCACAGGGCCATCGGCGACCAGCTGACCTGCGTCCTTGTCGACCACGGCCTTCTGCGCCTGGGCGAAGTTGAGCAGGTTGTGCACGCCTTCGAGCAGGGTCTCGGCCTCAGGCTGGTACAGGTCGCTGCCGCCGACGAGTTTCTGCAGGCGCTTGCCGGCGTGACCGACCCCGAAGAGAAGCGGCGCATAATCGGGGAGCGCTTCGTGCGCGTGTTCGAGCGCGAGGCGGGGCTGAGGGGCCATTTCGAGTTCCTGGCGCAGGGCACAATCTACCCGGACGTCATCGAGAGTGCGGCGGCCGGGCGTCCCGGAGTACACAAGATAAAGACCCACCACAACGTCGGAGGCCTGCCGGCGGACATGCAGATGGAGCTCGTCGAACCGCTGCGGGCGTTGTTCAAGGACGAAGTTCGTGCTGTGGGCCTCCAGCTTGGGCTGCCTAGTCAGATCGTCTACAGACAGCCTTTCCCAGGCCCTGGCCTGGCCGTGCGCATCTTGGGCGAGGTAACCCGCGCCCGGCTCGAGATGCTGCGCGCCGCCGATGCCATCTTTACTCAGGAGCTTGCCGCGGCAGGGCTCCTCCGGCAGCAGGACGGGCAGGGCACCGCCCAGTCCTTTGCGGTTCTGCTGCCGGTGAGAAGCGTCGGCGTGATGGGCGACGAGCGGACCTACGGACACGCAGTGGCCCTGCGCGCAGTAACCACTGACGACTTTATGACAGCCGATTGGGCCCGGCTTCCCTACGAGCTTCTTGCCCGTGCCAGCAGCCGCATCGTGAATGAGGTGGCAGGGGTCAACCGCGTCGTCTACGACATTTCCAGCAAGCCGCCCGCCACGATCGAGTGGGAGTAGTGCGGGCTAGCCGCCCCCCACCGGCGGGAACAGCCCGAGCTCATCGCCGTCAGCCAGCTCGCACTCCAGTGGACGTGACAGGCCGTTGACGAAGACCAGCTTCACCTGGTCATCAGGCACGCCCAGGCGCGCCACGAGATTCCGTACAGAGGTGCCGTCCTCTAGCTCCAGTGCGAGCGGCTCACCCAGAGCCAAGCCGGGACAGTAGCGCCGAAGGGTCGCATAGAGCCGTACCCGAACGTTGATCACTTCGCCAGGCCACCTGTGTTCTGTGTGGTAAGCGGAAGAGCGTCGCCCGCCGGTAGGAATCCTCCCCTTGGGCGACGCTCCGCATGTGGGCCTCGGCCCAGCCTATTCAAACACCGCATCCAGCGTCGAGTCTGGCACGTCCCATGTGACGTTGTGCGGAGGCAGTGCCTCGAGTTTCATAAACTCGGGCATCCGGTCCTGCGCCTTGCCGATTCCGGCCGCCCGATTGAAGGCCAGCTCGCGGTCCAGCACCTCCTTCCCGATCCTACCGACGTCGGCCATAGTCCAGTTCGTTCCCAGAACGCCGTTGCACTCCTCAACCACCCCTTCAAAGCCGCTGGCGATGTCCAGAATGGCAAAGGCAATGAAGAGGCAATGGCCAGTCGAGTCGATGAAGCCCGTCGCGTACTGAAAGTTGCGCGCCAGTGCAGCCTTGTCGCGGTCAAACTGGTCCACCTTTCCGGAGACCCCGAGAATCTCAGGCGCAATCGTATAGCCCGACGTATGGTCCGCGCCCATGGTGGCAATGGCGTAGGTGATTCCGATGCCCTTGACTGCCCGTGGCTCATAGGCGGGCATCGCCTGGCCCTTGACCACCGGTGCCCTGCGGACGCCCAGCAAGCGAGCGGCCGTAGCCGTGCCGTTGCCGAGAATCCTGCCCAGCGGGCTGCCCTTGCCGACCTCATGCATCAACTCAATCGCGCGCTTGGCATCCCCGAAAGGTAGCAGGCCGCCCTCCATGGCGACGGCCATTGTGCACCCCATCTCGATGGTGTCGACGCCATAGGCGTTACACAGGCGAATGAGCTCCCCCGTGTCGTCCAGGCTTCCGATTCCGCAGTTAGCGCCGAAGGACCAGACCGACTCATACTCCTGGCACGAGACATGCTCCGTCCCATCCGGCTTGTGCCAGGTATTGGAGCAGCGGATGATGCAGCCGGGGCTGCACGCGTGGTTGTACAGCTCCTTACCGACTCGCTCCTTGTTTCCCTCGAAGATGGCTTCGCCTGCGATCTGTGCGGCATGCTCAAACCGGCCGCTTGAGAAGTTCCGCGTCGGCAGCCCGCCGGCCTCGTTGAGGATATTGACCAGGACGGCCGTGCCGTAGGAGTTCAGGGCACCCTTGGGCCTGGTGATGTCGTGGGTCATCAGCGCATTCGTCAGCTTCTTGCGACCCTGCTCGAAGACGTCCCTGTTGGCAACGGTCCGGCCCGGAGCACCCCGCCGATCAAGGATGATGCACTTGAGGCCCTTGCTGCCCATCACAGCCCCCAGCCCACCGCGTCCGGCATATCGCGCTGGCCTGCCTTCCTGGTCGTCGAACACCACGCCCGAGTTGCAGTACAGGAACTCGGCCGCAGGCCCAATCGAGGCGATGTAGACACGGCCAAAGCGCTCGAAGAGCATCGGGTAGAAGTCATAGGTGCTCTGGCCAACATACTCGCGTGCATCGAACCACTCCACAGCCGGCTGATCGCGCACCCCATCCCAGCTGATCAGCACCCCCCACCACATGCCAGGCTCTTTCGGTTGCCCCTCGACGACGATTGCCTGGATGTTGAGGTCCGCCAGGGCAGGGGCCCACCCACTTCCCGCATTTGCCTCCTTGATCCCGCCCGTGAGAGGCGACTTGGCACCCACCGACACGCGCGCGCTGGTGGGCGCAGAAGTGCCGGTGACAATCCCCGGCGCAAAGACGAGCTTGTTACCCGGACCCAGCGGGTGGCACAGCGGATCCACCTCATCGTGGACGATGGTCGACGAGAGCGCACGGCCGCCGAGAAGCCTGTAGGCCTCGGGCACACCCTGCAGTTGAGCCGACCGGTCCGTCATGTTCAATCGCAGCAGCTTCGCCATTTGTCACCTCCGTAGTTATGGTATGCTCACCGACGTTGGGACGTCAGTCCGTTTCGCCCTCCGGCCCGGTATACGCGTGGTGCACGCCGCGGTCGCTGCGGCTGCGGAACTCCTCCTGCACCTCCTCCGTCAAGCTCACTCCAAATCGATACTGGAAGGGCCACATACTCTTGCGGTGCGAGATGCCTACGCGATCCCCTTGATGAAGGACTACCTTCCTGTCGGTATCGAGCCCCGGCAGAGCCGCCAGCTTCCCGTTGATGAACGTGATGCCCTTTTCCTCGCCCGACAGGCCAATCCTACTGAGCAGGTCCTGCATGGTGCTTCCTTGGGGTAGGTCGATAAAGAGTTGTGCATGGCTGCCGCGACTCGCCTCCCCCGCACAGCGCGCGACCGGTCCGTACAGCCACACCTCCACCTGGATTCGTTCTTCGGCAGCTTCCACGATTCGGCGTTTCCTCCCGGCCTATTGGATTCGGCCAACAGAAAGGAGGCCCTCAACCGGCGAGCACACACAGGCGCTTGCCGGCAGGCCTCCTTTGCACAATGGCGGGCGCGGGGATTGCTCCCCACACCTTCTCGCTCATGCCTCCCCGAGGGACGTGCATGAGTCGGAGGGCAGCCACCACATCAGGACGGACTCATTATCCGATCCTGATGCACTCATTGTAGCACACCTCCGCAAATGTGTCCAGTCACGGCGACCGTGTTCCTTGACGCCGGGCGGGCGGCATGCAGGCCCGCGCCGTGGTCAGGCAGCCTGCTACGCCTGAGGCCGGCTGCGACCCACCGAGTCACCAAAGGCAGATACCGTACCAAGCTCTGGCTGAGCTGCAGAGGCGCTGGCGCACCGCCGCGTGAACTGTGCCACCGTGCACAGATGCGCTATCTCGGAGTCGTCGAAATCCTGGAAGCAATCATCTCGGCAATCGGCCTTCGCGCACTCCCCAAGGAGGCTGCGCGTCCGTCCAGGACGCGGTGCCAAGACTGTGAGGCAACCTACTTGACACAGGCCTACCTCTATGCTAGACTGGCCCAGCTAGCTAGGGAGGCATAATTGGAACCTAGGCGACTTCTGCGCTGGCTGCTGTACCTCACTATGGCAGCCCTTGTTGTCTACTTTGTCTACTCACAGGTGTCTGCGCGCCGCGAGGCATCGACCTCTATCACGATCCAGAGCCTTGCCACCGAGCTGAAGCAGCAGAAGGTGGCCAAGATCGCGGTTCAAGGGGACAGCCTGCGGATTGAGCGCCGGGACGGTACGCAAGCGACATCAAACAAGGAAAGTGGCAGCTCTCTTCTCGAGACCCTCGTGAATCTCGGCGTGAGCGAATCGGATCTGCAGTCAGTTCAGATAGAGTGGGCCGGGCCCAGCGGGCTCATGAACTGGCTGGGCGTTCTCAGCTGGATTGTCCCTCTCCTCCTGATTGGCGTCTTCTTCCTGGTGATTTTTCGACAGGCTCAGAGCACCGGAAGCCAGGCCATCTCGTTCGGCAAGAGCAAGGCTCGCATGTTCAGCGGCGAAAAGCCGACCGTCACCTTTGAGGATGTGGCGGGAGTCGAGGAAGCGAAACAGGAGCTCGCCGAAGTCGTTGAGTTCCTGAAGGAGCCGCAGAAGTTCATCGCACTGGGCGCAAGGATTCCCAAGGGCGTCATCCTGATGGGATCCCCCGGCACAGGAAAGACCCTCATGGCGAAGGCGGTCTCTGGTGAGGCAGGCGTCCCGTTCTTTTCCATCTCGGGCTCGGAGTTCGTCGAGATGTTCGTGGGCGTGGGCGCCAGCCGGGTGCGCGATCTCTTCGATCAGGCCAAGCGCAACTCCCCGTGCATTGTGTTCATCGACGAGATCGACGCCGTCGGCCGGCACCGGGGCGCCGGTCTGGGCGGCTCGCATGACGAGCGAGAACAGACACTCAACCAGATCCTCGTGGAGATGGACGGCTTCGACACCGACACCAACGTCATCGTCATTGCTGCCACCAATCGACCCGACATCCTCGATCCGGCGTTGCTTCGTCCCGGCCGGTTCGATCGGCGCGTTGTCCTTGACCGTCCCGACATGAAGGGCAGGGAAAAGATCCTGGAGGTTCACGTTCGTGGCAAGCCCCTGGGACGCGATGTCGATCTCGCAGCGCTGGCGCGCATGACTCCCGGCTTCGTCGGGGCAGACATCGAGAGCCTGGTAAACGAAGCTGCCATCCTAGCTGCCCGCCGGAACAAGAAGGCAATCGACATGGCCGAGTTCCAGGAAGCAACTGAGCGGGTCATCGCAGGTCCAGAGCGCAAGAGCCGCATTATCACCGAGGAGGAAAAGTCTGTCATTGCCTATCACGAGGCGGGCCATGCGCTTGCCTCCGCCAAGGTACCTGAGGCAGACAGGGTCCGGAAGGTGAGCATCATTCCGCGCGGAATGGCCGGCGGCTACACCATCACGCTGCCGGAGGAAGACCGGTACCTCACCAATTCGGCCAAGTTTCGGGCGGATCTAGTCACCATGCTGGGTGGCCGCGCCGCGGAGGAGACCGTGTTCCAGCGAGTCACCACCGGCGCCAGCAACGACCTTGAGCGAGCTACCTCGCTGGCGCGCCGAATGGTGATGGAGTATGGCATGAGCGACGACCTCGGACCTATGACGTTTGGCGAGCGAGAGGAGATGGTCTTCCTCGGACGGAACATTGCGGAGCACCGGAACTACAGCGAATCGGTGGCACGGCGCATTGACGCGGAGGTCAGGCGCATTATCGGCCAGGCGCACCAGCAGGCCGCTGACCTCATGGATCAGCACCGCCAGACGCTCGACAAGCTTGCGCGGGAGCTCATCGAGAACGAGACGCTGGACGAAGACCAATTCTCGGCGCTGATGGCCGCGACGGCCTGAGGTACGCGCCGTGCGGCGAACACAGTGGCTTCCCCTGCTGATTGCTGGCCTGGCGCTGGTTGCGGGCTGCTGCCTGGTCGCTGCCGGAGCCTGTGCCTTTCTCGTCGCCCGTTCCGTGGGCCACGATGCGGATTGGTCCTGGACGTGGTCCACGTCTGGCTCTGAGCCGCAACCTACCCCCGATCCGACGCTTTTTGGGCGCACGCCCACAGAAGCAGAGCGGGCAACGGCCGAGCGAGTGAGCCAGACGCGCCTGCCGCCCAGGGACCTTCTGGAGCTCGCGCAGCGCCTGGGTCGAAAGACACCCCCTCCGATCGCTCAGCCCCGCGCGCCTGAATACGCGGTAGGCGACCGGCAGGCGTTCTGGGTGCATGACCAGGAAACGTCCACCTACTACAGCGCGACGGCCACGCTTCAGTTCGCCACACCGCACGCCTACTGGTGGGTTGAGGAGGGCTACGAGATCCCAGTCGATGACCTCGAGTTCTCGGCCCAGGAATTCGAGGGCAGGACCTACCCGACCAATCTCCGCCTCTTTGGCAGCGAGCCGAATCCGGGTGTCGACGGCGACCCACACGTGTACATCTTCCTGGGCAACGTACCGGGTGTCGGCGGTTACTTTTCGAGCTCCGACGCCTTTCCCCCGCTGATCAGCGAGCACTCCAACGGGCACGAGATGTTCTACATCAACCTGGAAAACGCCTCCCCGGGGAGCAGCTACTTTGATGGGATCCTTGCGCACGAGCTTCAGCACATGAGCCAGTGGGCACAGGACCGGAATGAAGACACCTGGCTGAATGAAGGCTTCTCGGAGGTCACGGTTCAGGTGAATGGCTATGAGACGGGCTCGCCAGACCGGGCCTACGCCCTGCAGCCCGACACTCAGCTCACGAGCTGGCCCGAGAGGGAGGATTCGGCTGCCCACTACGGCGCCAGCTTCCTTTTCGTGTCCTACTTTCTGGACAGGTTCGGGGAGGAGAGCTTACACAGGCTTGCCGTCGACAAGGAGAACGGGCTGGCCTCCGTGGATGCGGTCATCGGGCAGCGAGGCGACCTCTCACGCCCGTCGCTTTCCCTCTTCGCCGACTGGGCTGTGGCCAACTACCTGGACGACCCGTATGTGGACGAAGGAAGATACGAATATCGGCAGATCGATCTCGAGCGTCCGGAGGCCGCTGCGCGGCATACGACATACCCCGTCCATCAGTCAGCATCTGTGCGCCAGTTTGGAGTGGACTACGTCGAGCTAGGTGGCAGGGGTGATGTCACCATGACCTTTGCTGGCAGCCTGGTCGTCCCTCTCGTGGGTTGCCAGCCCCACTCAGGAGAGCGCTTCTGGTGGTCCAACCGGGGAGACGACAGCGACGTTACGCTCACGCGCGCGTTCGATCTCACAGGGCTCGACGAGGCCACCCTCACTGCCTGGACCTGGTACCATCTCGAGACCGACTACGACTATGCCTATGTCCAGGCGTCGCCCGACGGAGGCAAGTCATGGGATCTCCTTCCAGGTACCCACACGACGACACTGAACCGGGTAGGATCCAGCTACGGCCAGGCGCTCAACGGCATCAGCGGAGGGGGTGACGAGCCCCGATGGGTGGAGCAGACGTTCGACCTCAGCCGCTATGCTGGCGGACTGGTCCTCATTCGATTCGAGGTCATCTACGACGATTCCGTCAACTACCCGGGGCTATGCCTGGACGACCTGTCGATCCCTGAGATCTCCTTCTCAGACGGTGCGGAGACGATCGACGACAGTTGGGAGAGCCAGGGCTGGATACGGGCCACGGGCTATGTGCCACAGGAATTCCTGGTGCAGGTGATCACCCTGGGCCGCGAGACGCGAGTGGCCCGCATGGACCTGGATGCAGGCATGCGGGGGACCTTGGAGGTCGACGGGCTTGGCGACGAGGTCGAGCGCGCCGTCCTGGTCATCTCTGGGATTGCGCCCGCCACCACCGACTGGGCAGGATACGAGTACAGGGTAACTGAGAAATGACAGGTATTGGCTTCTCATCCCGCCGCTCCGGCGTGATGGCCCGGCACGGCATGGTCGCAACCAGCCAGCCCCTGGCGGCCATGGCCGGGCTTCGAGCCCTGCTGCGGGGAGGTACTGCGGCCGATGCCGCAGTCACGACAGCCGCTATGCTCAATGTGGTCGAGCCGATGTCGACCGGCATTGGAGGAGACTGCTTCGCGCTGATCTACCAGGCCGGCTCAGGACGTGTGGCTGCCCTGAACGGCAGCGGGCGCGCGCCCAAGGCATTCACCCTTGCCGAAGCTCGACGGCTGCACTTGGACGCTATCCCGCTCACGGGCCCGTTGCCGGTCACGGTGCCGGGCACTGTGAGCGGGTGGTCGGCATTGCTTGAGCGCTTTGGGCGCATGTCACTGGCCGAGTGCCTTGCACCTGCGATCGCTGCGGCAGAGGAGGGCTTCCCTGTTAGCGAGCGCATCAGCATCGGATGGCGCAACGCGGCTGCCAAGCTGTCAATGGACCCGGAGGCGGCCCGGGTGTATCTCCCAGCGCCTCACCCCGGACAAATCCACTGCCAACCCGATCTCGCCGGTACCCTGCGGACAATCGCGGAGGGCGGAGCCGACGCATTCTACCATGGGCCGTTGGCGGAACAGATCGCGGAACGCATAGAGGCTTTGGGCGGCTATCTGACCGCCGCCGACCTGGCTGCTCATGAGTCAACCTGGGAAAGGCCACTCGAGAGTAGCTACCGGGACGTCCGGGTCCTGGAGCATCCGCCGAACGGCCAGGGGCTTGCCGCCCTGCTCGCACTGAACATCGTCGAGTCCGATAACTGGAGCAACACCGCCTATTTCGATCCCCGCCGCTGGCACACGATGATCGAGGCGATGCGCCTGGGCATGGCCGACGCAGCACGGTACGTTGCGGACCCAGCTGTGGCACCGGCGCCGCTTGCCGCGCTTCTGTCGAAGGAGTATGCGGCAGCCCGCCGCTCGATGATCCGGCCCGACGCAGCAGTTGAGGTGGCAGTGGCCGGCACCCCGGAACACCGCGACACTGTCTACCTGACCGTAGTCGACGCCGAGGGCAATGCCGTCTCGCTCATCAACAGCCTGTACTATGGATTTGGCTCGGGCCTGGTCGTTCCCGGCACAGGCATCTGCCTCCAGAACCGGGGCGCCTGCTTCAGCCTCGAGCCGGGGCATCCCAATGCGCTGGACGGGGGAAAACGGCCCTACCACACCATCATCCCGGCCATGGCAATGCGCGAGGGGCGGCTGTGGCTGAGCTTTGGCGTGATGGGTGGATTCATGCAGCCCCAGGGCCACCTCCAGGTCATTGCGAACATGGTCGACTACGGCCTGGACCCACAGGCGGCGCTCGATGCCCCCAGGTTCCGGGTCGACGAGAAGGGCAGCCGCCAGGTCTTCATCGAGTCCGCCGTACCCGCGCGGACCCGCGCGCAGATACTGGCTGCAGGGCACGACCTCACGGTCGAGCCCACCTTCTCCCCCGGCTTTGGCGGCGGGCAGGTCATTGCCATAGATCCAGAGACCCGGGTCCTCTGGGGAGGGTCGGATCCCCGCAAGGACGGCTGTGCCATCGGATTCTGAGTGAGGAGGCTCTCAATGGCTGAAGGGGAAGCCCAGGATACACCCCCGGACCAGGTGGACAAGATAGTCGAGGCCGCGGCGAAGCTTGGCGTCGAAGTTGACAAGGCACAGGCAACACAGTGGTTGGCGGACATGGCCGCTGCCCAGGCTCCTGCCCAAGACTGGGCGGTGGATCAGGCAAGCGGAACGTATGGCCACCGAGTGGCCCTACTCGACTTTGGGCCAGAGGCCCTGGACCGGTACCGGCGGCTGGCGGCCATCGTCGAGATTCCGGATCGCCCAGGAGTCGAGACGGCGATCTCGCTCTCAGGAAGTGCAGCCCAGGCACGTGTACAGCTCTTTCCCGGGGATGCTGACTTCTTCGAGCGAGTCAACATCCAGGCAGCCACCCGCGAGGAGGCGTGCAGGCTCCTGGGCGAGGTCATGCGCGACAAGGTCCTGTCGGCTTATCGGGCCGAGTCGTACGAGTTCGTCGAGGCCAAGTGGGGTACCTTTCAGGAGCCGGTGCAGCGTGCAGGGCAGCCCTTGAGGCGCGGCAGCCCCATCTCATGGAGTGCACTCGAGGCCAGACAGGGGTACATTGACCTGCTCTGCGCTGACGGAGAGCCGCTGAGGGTAGACTGGAGCTATGGCTGCCGGGAGCCTGGGTGGTGTAAGCTAGACTGGGTGATCGTCGAAGCCGACCAGGGCACGGTCGTGCACGCCAGCAACATGCTGGACGCCACCTGGGAAGCTCCCGATGGGTCGATCGTCGCGCTGGACGGCGTTCTCGATCCCTACTTCCAGGAGATCTACCTTGACGCGGGCTCCATCCCCGTCTTTAGCAAGTTGGTGAGGAACCTTTCCCCGCAAGCGCTTCGGGACTATACGGACGCGCTCAAGCGCGAGGTGGTCAAGTACTGCAGCCGCGATCCCAGGAACTTTGGCAAGGTAGCCAAGCGTCTCTACAACATCTTTCGGCTCGAAGGGCAGTGGGCTGAAGCTGCCTATGTTCGCGAGCTCTTCGATGAGCCGGCCGCGCTGCTGTACCAGGTCAGCGCGCTGCTCGACACCCTGGATGAGGCAATGGAAGGCGGCGCCAACTGGGACCGCGACGCGATCACAGCTCAGGTGGACCAGCTCATCCGCTCTGTTGTCAAGACCACGGAGGGCGCTTCTGAAGAGGCGCTCATAGACGCGCTTCTCCGCCTGCGCGACAACGTGTCGGGACGCCACGGGCTGGGAGAGGGAGTCAAGGAGGTCGTGCAAGAGTCCAACCGGTTGGTCATGGAGCTGGTCAACAGCTTTTTCCGAGACCGGCTCCTCTTGATGCCTGAGGTGCGCACCTTCATCGAGTCCCTGACCGGAACCCTACTCTAGCGCAGCTGGGTAAGCGCCGGGCTTGGGACGCGCCATGGGCGCGTCAGTCGCCCACGTAGCGCACGTAGAATGTCCTGGCCTCTACGGGGCCCGCTGCCCCCTTGACGATCGCCCTGCCGTCGCCGAAGAGGGTCATCTCGCAGCCGTCGGCAGAGAACCGCAGCAGATACTCGTTCACGGTCACCGGCCCGAGTTTGCTCAGGCGGTGCCCGATCTCATCTAGGTCGAGTGTGGGAGCCGGGCGCGGCGTGACCTGGACTGCGCCTCGACCGCACAGCACAGTGGTCATGGAACCCTGCTGCGCCTCGAGAAGCTGGAACTGGCGGTCGTCGCAAACAGGGCAGGCATCAAGTGCCTTCTGTACGGTGGCGCGCTCAAAGTCCCCTGTCCACAGATCCACCATGACAAGGCTGTGCAGCAAGGAGTGCCGCTGACCAAGCAGGATCTTGAAACCCTCCGACACTTCCAGCGCGGCCACAGTGGCAACAGTAGCCCCTAAGACACCAGCGGTCTCACAGGTGGGCACCGTTCCCGGAGCTGGCATCGGCCCAAGAAGGCAACGCAGGCAAGGTGTCTGACCCGGCAAAATGGCTGCGCTGAGCCCATAGGTGCCAAGAACTCCCCCGTATACCCAGGGGATACCCAGCTTGACGCAGGCTTCGTTCACCAGGTACCGCAGCTCGAAATTGTCGGCCCCGTCAAAGACCACATCTGCCCGAGAGAGCAGGGATTCGATCGTGCCAGCGTCGACGTCGACCACGTGCTCTTCGATGGCTACTGCGGAATTCAGCTGGCGGAGGCGCCTGGCAGCAGCCACTGCCTTGGGCGTGCCGGCGGCCGCATCCTCCTCGCTGTAGAGTGCCTGGCGGGGAAGGTTGTGCCATTCCACAAAGTCGCGATCGGCCAGGATCACTCGGCCGACGCCGGCACGAACCAAGTGGGACGCGATGTGACTCCCCAACGCACCACAACCGATAACGGCCGCCGTGCGCCGGGCAAGGCGGAGCTGGCCCTCACGGCCCCACCCCGGAAGCAGCATCTGCCGGGAATAGCGCTCGTGAGGGTCGCTCATGCTGGTGTTTCCATTGCCGCCCGCCAGGCCGCCAGCTCGGTGCGGTGACCGCCCTCATGAAGGGCAGGGAACATGAGGAACTGGCCGAGGCAGTGGTCGCCCATCCAGGGGGTATGAATGACATCATAATACCGAGCCTCGTCCAGCTGCTCGATCAGCGCTCGCACACTGCCACGTGCCTCTTCAAGCCAGGCCAGTACTTCGGCCACGGACAGGGAAGCAGCCTGCTGCCGGCGGGCCTCATTGAAGGCATCCAGGTCAAAGGGCCCCTCCTGCCCCGGCACCGCTTGTCCCAGGACACAGGCCAGCATTCCCTCGTGCCCCCACGCCATGTGTGCCAGTACCTCCTTTGCCGTCCAGCCGTCCTGGCGCGCCGGCTGCGATAGCTGCGTCTCGTCCAGGCCTGCAATCACGATCCTGGTCTTGGCGGCCTGCCCGTCCAAGATGCGCAGAAGCCGTTCGCGCGTGATCGGAACGTCGCTCATTCCATCCTCCTAGCTCCCCGCTCGGTCGCCCGCTGAGGCAGGTATGCCCCACGGGACGGCCTCGATGCACGGATTATAGCCCCAGACGCGACGCACCGCAAGGCTTGGCGAGCGCGCCACGACGGCAACAGGACAAGACGTGGGCGGCATGGAAACCCACTCTACACGAGACGGGCCCGCTCCGAGACCTTCGCCCTTCCTACCTCCTTTTTTCGACGGTAGGGAGCGGCTTGCCAACGGGGCCGGGACGTGGTATGCTGCTACCAGACCCCATCGCAGAAGGAGGCCACTGTGGACAAAGGCGTCGCAGAACGAGTCATCACGATCGAGCGGCACATCCTGCAGCAACAGCCGCTTGGGGCTACCGGAACGCTGACGAGCATCCTCTATGACCTAGCCCTGGTCGGGAAGCTCATTGGGCGCGAGACGACGCGCGCCGCCTTGGAAGACATCCTGGGCTTGACAGGCAGGTTCAACGTCCAGGGCGAGGAAGTCGCCAAGCTCGACCAGTATGCCAACACCGCCATCGTGCGGATGAACGAGTTCACGGGCCGCCTGGCGGTCATGGCGTCGGAGGAGTCGCCCGACGTCATCCCGATCCCGGACGAGTACCCCACAGGACGCTACGTGCTGCTCTTCGACCCGTTGGACGGCTCGTCCAACATCGATTACTCGGTCAGCATCGGGACCATCTTTTCGATCTTGCGGCGCAAGACCGAGGACGGAAGCCGGGGAGCGATCGAGGACTGCCTACAACCGGGAAGGGACATTGTCGCGGCCGGCTACATTCTGTACGGGCCAAGCACGATGATGGTCTATAGCGCGGGCCAGGGCGTGCACGGCTTTACCCTCGACCAGTCAGTCGGCGAGTTCCTGCTGACCCACCCCAACATCCAGATGCCGAAGAAGCCCAGGTTTTACAGCGTCAACCAGGGGTATGAGCGCTACTGGTCGCGCGAGATCCAGGAGTTCACAGACTATCTGCAAGAGCAAAGCCTGTCGCTGCGCTACATCGGCTCGCTCGTCTCGGACTTTCACCGGAACTTGCTCGGAGGGGGCATCTTCTACTACCCTGCCGATACCCGCGATCCCAAGCTGCCCCGGGGAAAGCTGCGGCTGCTGTACGAGGCGGCACCGTTGGGCTTCCTGGCAGAGCAGGCGGGTGGCGCCGCGTCAGACGGTTCGCAGCCGATCTTGGAGATCGTACCTACCCGCCTTCACCAGCGGACGCCGCTGTTTATCGGAGACAAAGCGTTGGTCAACATGGCTTCGGCATACCTCCGGGGCGAGAAGCCGTAGAGACGGCACGTATGTTGCGCGGCTAGCCGCGGCCGGCAGCGCGGCCACGGCGGGCGTGGCACCAGCGCCAGGCCAGCCGCCACGCGTTGGCAGGCTCTTCCACGCCCAGAAGGTGGACCGCCAGGAGAAAGACCCCACCGGCCAAAAGCCCGCCGACGAACAGGTAGACTGCCAGGACTGCCAGGCCGCCGGCGGACGCCGCGGCTCCGGCCAACCGCACCCAAGCCAGCAGGGCTGCCGTGGCCGTTAGCGAAGCGATACTCACTTTGCAGCCGAACCGCCCCAGGGCCGGCAGGCGGAAGGCCGGCACCTTGCGGCCAAAGAGAATCAGTAGCGTGAAGACCTTGGCCGCTTTGGCGAGTGCCGCAGCAAGCGCGATGCCTCCAAGGCCGATCCCCTGAAGCAGCAGCGGGATCAGCGCGATATTCAGGACAAAGGAAACTACATCGGCCAGAACGGGCGTCATCGTGTCCTGCCGGGCAAAGAAGAACTGGATGATGATGATCTCCAGCCCAAAGGGAAGCAGGGCCAACGCATAGAACAGGAGAGGCTGGGCCGTCAGCTCGGTCGAGGCAGCCGAGAAGGCTCCCCTCTCAAGTAGCAAGCGCACAAAGGGCTCGCGCAGCACCAGGAGGCCCACGGTCACAGGCGCAAAGAGCAGGACAAGCCCGCGGAGCGCACGGGTGAGCATGAGCGCCAAGCCCTCAGCATCCTGGCGAGCAGCCATCTCCGCAGAGAAGGGAAGAAGCACCAGGCCGAGGGCGTAGGGCACGATCGTGGTCAAGGTTTCGGCAATCTTCCGCGAGTAGGCAAGAGCTGCAACGCTACCCACCCCCAGCCGGCTGGCAAAGGCATTCTCCACGAGGGGTGCCACAAAGAGGGACAGGGCAAGAGCTGCCAGCAGTGGTGCGCCAAGCCTGCCCACCTGGCGAACCGGACCCTTCAAGTCGATGCAGGGACGCGGCCGGGCTAGGTGCCTGCGCAGTCCCAGGACCTCCAGGAGAAGCTTGCCCATGGCGCCCACTGCCATTCCCACCGCCGTACCGGCGACGCCGCCCGTCATTGCGAGCAGGAGAAGCGACCCGGCTCGAAAACAGGCCTCTGCGGCAGCAGGCAGCCCGAACCTCTTCTTCGCATGCAGGACAGCAGTGGTGAGGGAGGAGGCGGACAGGAAGAGCAGCGCCGGCATCACAACCCGCAGCAGGCGGACGGCCAGGACCCGCTGCTCGGCACCAAACCCGGGTGCTGCCAGCGCGATGAGCGGCTGCGCGAGACTAACCCCTGCAGCGGTCAGGCCGCCCATCAGCAGCACCAGTAGGAGGCCCGTGGTGGAGAAGAGGCGCCAGGCAAGTCCCTCTTCCCGGCGCTCCGCGGTAAGGAAAACGGGGAGAAATGCCGGCTCGACAACGTCGCGGAGGACGATGAAGGCACTGAACGGAATGCTGTAGGCCACCAGATAGGCGTCGACCTCGTGCCCAGTTCCAAAGAAGTAGGCCAGCAGGAGCTTTTCGGCGAACCCGAGCCCTTTGACAACAAGGGTCAAGACAGTCACGAGGAAGGCGGCCTGAAGGACGCCCGCCGCCCGCGGTGCGCGTGGGGACGGCTGCGCGCTTTGCATCGTGGCTAGAATCCGCGCTCCAGCGCGATCACAGGCAGGGAGTCGACCGCACAAGCGCGGACCCCAGCGAACCAGGCAAATCCCGTGCCCACAGCCGGCTAACGGGGCACGCCCTCAAGCACGCGAACGGCAGCCTCGACGCTGCGCCTGGCTTGAGGCACGGCGCGACGCAGCCAAGCCTGGTAGACAGGCAACAACTCGGCGAACTCGGGCAAGAGCGACCGAGTCATGGAGCGCACCAGGTCAGACATGACCCACAGGCTGTGCACATCGTCGGCTTCCTGGTTTGAGAGGACAAAGCGCCGGACCGGCTCAGGGTCTCCGCGGGCGCACACGCGAAGCGCGAAGCTGAGGGCCCGCTTGACATCCATGTCGGCGTCGCCAAGGGCCGGCGCGACGAGCGCCACGCACCGCTCGGTGTAGGCCGCCACCTTCATCGGCAGGCGCCCGATGGCCGTGAGCCCCGCTCGCTTCACCCACTTGTTCTCGTCCAGCACCCAAGCACCCAGCAGGTCGAGCCACCGGCCTGGATCGCGGCGAAGGACCGGCTCGAGCGCCTTCATGGCGAGCTGGTCGCAATCTTCCCAAAAGACACAGGTGTGCGCCATTTCCCGGAGGACGGGCATCACAGCCTCTGGCTCTGCCAGCTCCATGGGTCCCAAGGCAACCACGGCCACGATCCGCCCCTCGCGCCCATAGTCCTCCCACAGAAGGCGCGTGAGGGGGAGGTACTCGGAGACGCCTTTGCGCGCGAGGCGGCCAATCTCCTTGCCCATGGCTGTAAGGATGGGCACCGGCGTACCGGCGGCAGCGAACTCGGGATCGGCGATGCCCCAGTCCCTCACGAACGCCTGCTGCCCCGGCGACAGCGCGATGGGCCGGGCCGGCACAGCGCGCAGCCACACCTCGCGCAGGGCCTGAGCGATCGGCTCGGGGTTCGCGTGCTCGTAGTCAGCCAGCGCGTCACGGGCAAGCGACGCCGCTCGCGTCTCGTCCATTCTGGAACCTCCCCTCTGACTGCGTGCGCCAAGGCTGCGCCGTCTGCACGCCCTACAGGGCTTCAGGCCCTGCGCGCAGGCGGAGTCTTGCCACAAGCACGGCTGGGATCTCCGAGAACCGCCCGCTCCAGCTCAGCGGGTGCCTTCCGGTCCGGTGCTCGGGCGGGAAGGCCCTCTCCTCCAGGCCGTCCAACACGAAACCGACTTCAAAGGCAGCACCGAGCAGAACCTCCAACGGCCGGTCGAAGTAGAGCTGTCGCCTCGGCTGCCCGTCGATGGCAACGCCATGGGCAACCGACGGCGTCTTGTAGCCGTAGACCTTCACGGAGTAGAGCGTCTCGATCCTGCCCTCCCGGTCCTGCATCTCAGCCATGTGCGCCATGCGCGAATGGTTGAAGCAAGGATGTGTCGTGGAGAAGACAAAGCGGCCCTCCGGGCGCAAGAGGCGCGCCAGCGCCCGCATCAGGGGCGCAATCTCGGCCATGTCAAAGAGCGCCATAGCACAGAGTGCCGCGTCGAAGCGTGCCTCGCCCAGCGCCGAGAGGGCCGCCTCATCGGTGGCATCGAGCACATGGAACTCGATGCGATCCTCGTGCTCCAGCGTGCGTGCCCGCGCGTGAGCGATCATCTGCTCGGCGAAGTCGCAGGCCAGCACCTGCGCCCCCAGGGCCGCCATCCGCCTGGAGGTGAGCCCGTTTCCGCAGGCGATGTCGATCACCCGCTCCCCAGGTCGCAGCGCAAGGAGCCGCTCGGTGGCCGGCCAGGTCAGGACCTCGACAAAGTCGTTGCCCTCTCCCATGCGCGCATCCCAAAAGGCGGCATTTGCGTTCCACACCTCCCGGACCTCCTCGTTCGCACGGCGCAGGTCATCTCGGCTCATGGGTCCACTCCAGAGCAGGCGTAGACACCCAGCAGGTCGCGAAGCATGGCAAAGGCTGTGGGCAGCGGCGTCTCTTCGCAAATCGCGGCAGTGATCGCTCCGCAGACGTCGGTGTGGAACACGATGCCCATCTGCTGTGGGCTGAGCTGCGCCAAGGGATGGGACAACGGCAGGGGAATGGGCCGCACACTCAGGCGATAGCTGCTGCCTGCCCTCTCAGCGCGGGCAACCAGCCTGACCCTCCGGCCTTCGGCCGCCGCCTGCTTGAGCATCTCGGCGGTCACTAGCGCGATGCCTTTGACGGCGACGTCACTCAGCTCAGCCGGCATGCCCAGGACACTCTGAGCCAGGATGACCAGCTTGACGGCCGCGTCCCAGCCTTCCACATCGAGCTGCGGGTCGGTCTCGGCGTGGCCGGCAGCCTGCGCCTCCGCCAGTGCCTGAGCGGGCGATAGCCCGCGTTCTTCCATCCCACCCAGGATCAGGCTCGTCGTCAGGTTGAGCACGCCTTCAAGCAGGGTGATCTCGGCTCCGGCAAGGTCCCGCTGTCCCAGGTTGATCACGGGCAGGCCGCCGGCCACGGTCGCATCGAAGCGAAGCTGCACGTCCCGATTCGCCGCGAGCCGCACCAGGGTCGAATAGCCATGGATGAGCGGTGCCTTGTTCGCCAGGACGACATGCATGCCCCGCTCGAGCGCTGCCTCCACCCACTGCAGGGCCGGCTGCCCGTCTCTCAGGTTGGGAGGTGAAGCTTCGAAGAGAAGGTCGGCGTCCACCGATTCCAGAAGGTCGAGGGTGGTGCGGCCAGGGGTCCCATAGAGGGGTAAGCCGGCGACTCCCAAGCCCTCCACCTTCCGTGTCACTATTGCACTGAGGTCCAGCCCCTCAGGGAAGGCCGCCGCGCCTGAGGAGTCCGCCACGCCGACCAGGACCAGCTCAAGTCGCCTCGCCGTGCGCAGATAGGCAGTCTTCAGCCGTATCAGGTCCAACAGCCTCCTGCCCACATGGCCGACCCCAGAAAGCAGGCACCGCACCTGCCGAACCTTCCCCCCATCCACGAGGCCGGCCATCCTCAGCGCCCCTCCACCAACCGGCCTCGTGGGCTCGGCGGCCGGCTCGCTCATCGTTCCCTCTCCTGCCCGCAGCGGCTACAGCTCATACAAGTCCCCGTACTTGTCCCGTAGGTAGGCGATGTAGGGCTCGACCTGGATCGGCCCCCCCGTGACACGCTGTAGCAGCTCGTCCGGGGTGAACTTGGACCCGTGGCGGTAGATGTTGGCCCTGAGCCAGCCCAGAAGGGTGTCAAATCTTCCCGCAGCGATGTCAGCAGGGATTTCGGGGAGCTCCCGCAGCGCCGTCGCGTAGAGCTGAGCGCCCAACAGGTTTCCCAGCGTGTAGCCCTGGAACGCACCCCCGATGCAGCCGCCGTACCAGTGCACATCCTGGAGAACCCCATCACGGTCATCTGGAGGCGTGATCCCCAAGCTCGCGCGGTACAGCTCACGCCAGGCGTCCGGAAGGTCGCGCACGGCGAGCTTGCCGTCGAGAAGATCCATCTCCAGTTCAAAGCGGATCATGACATGCAGGTTGTACGTCACCTCGTCCGCCTCGGTGCGGATCAGGGAGCGCTGAACCTTGTTGATCGCCCGGTAAAAAACCTCTTGGGGCACTCCGGCCAGTTGCTCCGGGAAGGCTGCCTGCAGCCTCGGATACCAATAGGTCCAGAAACTCCGGCTCCGACCGACGATGTTCTCCCACAGCCGCGACTGGCTCTCGTGCACGCCGGATGAGGTACCGCTGGCAAGGGGTGTGGACTCGAGCGACCAGTCCACGCCCTGCTCATACAGCGCATGGCCTCCTTCGTGCAGAAAGCCAAAGAGCGCCTCACTGAGGTCGTTGGGCAGAATACGAGATGTGAACCGGACGTCGCCGATCGAGAACTTGGTGGTGAAAGGGTGTGGGCTGACCGCCTGTAGCCCGCGGTCATAGTCGTAGCCCACCGTGCGAATCATCTGCTCGAAGAAGTGCCGCTGCCTGTCCGGCGGGAAGCCCAGGTGAAGGCAGGAGCTGTTGGTAGGTGGTTGGGAGGTGATGGCCTGGACCATTGGCACCAAGCTATCCCGCAGGCGGGCAAAGAGGGGGCGCATGATGTCGGCCGTCATCCCGTGATCGCTGGGATCGATGTGGGGATCGATCGGATGCCCGTGTCCGGGGAAGAAATCGGAGTACTCCCGGCTGAGGTCGAGGGTTCTCTCCAGGTAGGGCCGGACGGCCGCAAAGTCGCTCTCGGGCCTCGCGTGCGCCCAGGCCGTGTAGGTCCGGGCCGCATGCGCTGCGAGACGAGACACCCAGGCCGACGGGACCCTCGTCTCCCGCTCGAACTCACGGCGGCACAGCCGGACGAGGCTGGCCTCATCGGAATCGTACGGCATGCTCTCCGCCCAGGGCCGGAGGGCGTCAAGGAGGCGGCCGACGGCCGGGCTCGTGAACTTGTCGTGGGCAAGCCTTTCGAGTGTGCCCATTTGGCGCGCCCGGGCCTCTGCGCCTCCCGGGGGCATGCTGGTCTCATGATCCCACGACAACAGAGCGGCCGAGGCCTTCAGGTCATCGATCTCGGCCAGCCGTGTCTTGAGCTGCCGGTATTTCCGTTGCATGGTTGCTCCCTTCGGTTGCTTGCCGGTGGGGACGGGACCTTAGCCCATGACAGGCGCAACATTGAGCCCGCCGTCTACGACGAACACGGCCCCGGTCACAAAGTCAGAAGCGGGAGAGGCAAGGAAGAGCGCCATGTCGGCGACGTCCTCCGGCTCCCCGAACCGCCCCAGGGGGGTGTGCGACAGCACACGCCCGGCGATCTCCGGCGTCTGCCAGAGGAGCTGGCTGAACCGGGTCCTGATCACGCCGGGTGCGATTGCGTTCACCTGGATGTTCACGCCGCCCAGCTCCACGGCTAACTGCTGGGTGAGTTGGATGATGAGCGCCTTCGAGAGGCCGTAGAGCCCCAGGCCGGGTGACGGCCTCAGGCCGGCGGCAGAGGCCAGGTTGACGATCTTGCCGCCTCCTTGGGCCGTCATGTGTGGGGCCACCGCCTTGCACAGGCGAAAGACCCCTTTCGCATTGGTGTCCAGCACCTTGTCCCACTGCTCTTCACTGGCCGATAGCAACGGTCCGAAGTGGGGGTTGGTGGCAGCGTTGTTCACGGCGATATCGATCCGTCCGAACTCGCGCACGACCCGATCGACCAGCAGAGTCACCTCCTCTGGGTGGCCGACGTGGGCCTGGATGGCCAGGGCATCGCCTCCAGAGAGGCGTATCTCGGCCGCCACGGCCTCGACGCCCTCGAGCTTGCGGCTGCAGAGGGCGACCTTGGCGCCGGAAGACGCCAGGCGCAAGGCGATTGCCCGGCCAATGCCGCGGGAAGCGCCCGTGACGATCGCCGTCTTGCCCAACAAGCATGTGGTCGTGTCCATCGCCTCCCCAGCCCACCAACTCGCGCCCCACTCAGCACAGCACCTTACCGCGGCGTGCGCAGGAGCGCCTACCAGAAGACAGGAGTTCGACCCGCACGGATGCGCCAAAGGAACATCGAGCGCGCTGCGCAGGGAAAGGCAGAGCAGTGACGGCCGATCCCCACCGAGAATCACCCGCGCCGGCTGCGCCCGGCGCAGCTACTGCAGGAGCGCCTGCATTCTCATGATGACGGCCATGTTGCCCGAGACCTTGAGCCGGCCGGTCATGAAGGCAGTCATCGGGTTGAGCTTCCCCTGGCCCAGGGCATCCCAGTCCTTGGCAGAGACCTTGAGTGTTGCCTCGGCGGCCGGGTCCATGCCCTCCGTCCAGGTCATGCCCCCTTCCGCAAAGCGCAGTGTCCACTGCCCTCCGCCCTCACCCGGCAAGTCCAGACCGACAACCGCCTTGAGCCCGGGCACCTTCTGCGGCGCGATCTTGGCCATCTCGTCCAGCTGCGCTTCGATTGCTGCTTTGTCTGCCATGTTGTTTCTCCTCACTTTTTCCATGCGGTCCGGTCCATGACTCTCCTTCCGCAGTCGATCGAGCCACTCCGGTCCGCGCGCATCGGCAATGAGGTCCCCGCTCCGCAGGTAAGGCTTGACGTCGAGGACGGCACTGCCCTGGTAGGCATCTAGGCCTTGCACGCGCAGGATGCCACGCTCCCGCGCAAGCAGGCGCACGACGGTGATCGCTATCGGGTTTGGGCGGTGAGGAGACCGCGTGGCAAAGAGGCCCACCAGCGGAAGGTCCTGCCGCTGCTGCGGGTGGATTCGCAGTGGCGGAGCAGCCGATCGGGGGGCATCGAGCCTCCAGACGATCCAGATGTGAGAAAAGTCCTCGATCCCGTCAAGTCCATCGACCCAGCACGCGTCGATCTCGATGTGGGCTTCTGATTGCTCCCACGCGTCCCCGTCAACGCCCGGTGAGCGCCCTCGCAGCACCCATCCAATGGGCCGGATCTCGCTGATGTCCTCAGGCACCACCGCCTCGCTCGTACATCACCAGGCCAAGTCTACCGAGCCCGGACTTCGTCGACCAGGGCCAGGAGCTCCTCATTCTTGGGGATGTCGCTCATGCTGTGCCCGTAGTGCACATAGCGGGCAATCCCGCCCTTGTCGATCAGAACCTGGGCAGGCATCCGTCCCAGCTTGAAGAGGTTCACCTCCTGCCCATAGAGCTTGAGCACACTGTGGCCCGGGTCGGGCAGCCCAACGAAAGGCAGCGACTCTCTCTGCCAGTACTCGGCAAACGCCTCTGAATTGTCTGGCCCTACCACAAGGATCTCGACGTCGCGGGCAACGAACTGACCATGGTCTTGGCGCAACTGCGCCATATGCGCGCGGCAGAAGGGTCAGGTCAAGCCTCGGTTAAAGACCAACAGGACGTTCCTCTGGCCGCGCAGGTCCGACAAGCTGACGATCCTGCCCAAGAAGTCGGACAGTGTGAAGTGCGGGGCGACTTGGTCCAGGGCAACTCTGGACATTGCACTCTCCCTCTGGTTTGCTGATAGAGCCTTGCTGCCAGCCCTTCGGACTTGATCCCTAGTCGAGCGGAGGGCGGCCTATCCGGCCGGTCCGCTCGTAGTTCCCCAGCACCGGCATGTGCCGGGCGACCATGCTGAGGAATCCCTTTGGCCGGAAACGCGCCACCCAGTTAATCCTCCAGAGCAGGCGGCCAGCCTGGAATTGCTCCAGCGGATCTGCCGGCCACTCCATGAACGCCTCGTAGCCCCGCCGAAAGACCGTCAGCAAGCGTGGGTATTGTACCTCATCCGTGGCCTCCAGCAAGTCCAGCATCGCCATGGCAATGTCGTGAGCGCGAAAGCCCCAGACCGTGTCCTCAAAGTCAAAGGGATATAGCACGCCCCGGTGGAGCTTGATGTTGTCGTGCCAGAGGTCACAGTGGATGACGCGCAGGTCCGAGCGATCGATCTGGGCATACGCCCGCTCCACGTGTTCCTGGATACGCACGAGCAGGTCTTGCTGGCCCGCGGGGAGGACCGCGGCGTCTCCCGCCGGCACGCCCCGGGCGATAAGGTTCGGCTCGCCTCTGGAGAGCCAGTGGTCGAAGCGACGGGTGGTAAAGCCGGCCGGTGGAGTCCACGCACCGCCGTGGTGGTGCAGCTCGGCAAAAAGCGCGCCCATCTTCTCGAGGTTGCGCTCTGTGAGATAGTGCCCGAGCAACCGTCCCGGCAACCAGCTCATCAGCGTGGCGTTCCAGGTCTTGGCGACGTCGGGGCGCGCCAGTGGCACCACGAGCTCTCCGGAGGCCGATGGCACGACCCTCGGGACGGGGATGGCCGTATCGCGGGCGAGTGCGCTGAGCCACAGGGCATCTGACTGGAGGTCCTCCAGGGTGCGCCATCCTGGCGGAGCAAGACGGAGGATGAAGCGCTCGCCGGAGCCTGTGGTCACGCGGTAGAGCAGGTTGGTGGCGAAGCCGTGATAGGCCAGCACCGGCTCCCTGAGGTCGTAGCGCGCCAGTGCGTCGACGGCGATCCGATGCAGCCGGCGCCGCTTGCCGGCCATGGAGAGGTCAGCGTAGGGCTTCATGGTCTCCGCCGCACTTTGCCCGCCGCAGAAGCTCCGTGACCGTCTCCTCCACATCCATGGACATCGTGTCGACAACGAGCCATCCCTGCCGCACGAGATGCGGGATCCTTGCACCGAACCCCCTGTAGACGATGTGCAGCCCCTCTTCGATGAATGCGCGCGCAGGGCTCCGTGCCGCAGCGTTGTCTGTTGCGCTCGAGTGCCGCCTCCTGGGCCGGGAATGGGACGACCTTGCACAGGTCTCGGTGACCCAGCAGCGGCTGATAGCCGGAGAGGTGATCGGAGTCGAGGAACTCGTCGAGGACCACAGCAAAGCTGGCCTCGTGATAGGCGCGCGCCATCCGGGCGGCAGTCGCGCGCGCCAGCGTTACCTGCCGGACCAGCTCGTCGCTCCAGACTGCGGCAGGCAGCGCGATACCTGACACAACCAGGTTGCGCAGGTCATCGACGGGGATGTGAATGCTGAGGGGAAAGCGGCCGGCCAGTGCGTGGCTCGTACGGCTTTTGCCCACGGCCGGAGAACCCACCACCAGGAAGATGGGCACAGCCGCTGCACGAGCGCCCTTCGACGCGCAGATCGAGCTCTCAGTCCCCACGGTCAGGCCTTGTGTAAAGCTGAGCCGCTCTTTGTGCCGAGACGGTGATGCCAGTGATCATGGCCGAGCTGAACCCCTCGTGCTCCATCTGGTTTAGGCCGGCAATCGTGCATCCCCGAGGCGTCGTGACACGGTCTATCTCGTCTTCGGGATGGTTGCCGGAGGCCAGCAGGAGCGAGGCAGCGCCGCGGGCCGTCTGGGCGGCGATAGCGAGCGCGTCGGCGGAACGGAAGCCAATCTCGATCCCACCCTGCGAGGCCGCCCGGATCGCGCGCAGGAAGAACGCCACGCCGCAGGCGCCCAGCGCCGTAGCGGCAATCATCTCCTCCTCTGCGATCACGATGGTGCGCCCCACCGTGTCGAAGATGGATCGCGCCACCTCGAGCGCGTGCCCGTCTGCAGTCTCCGAAGCGATGCAGGTCATCGACTCACGCACGGCGATGGCGGTGTTTGGCATGGCCCGCACGATGGCGATCCCCTCGCCCAACTGGCGGGCGATCTCCCGCGTGCTTGCGCCGGTGACCACCGAGACGACAATGTGCCGGCCGGGCCGGAGCTCTGGAGAGATCTCTGCCAACACCCGGTCGACCTGCTGCGGCTCGACGGCGACTATGATCACGTCCGCCTGCCGGACCGCCGACCGGTTGTCTGGCGCGATGTTGAAACCCTGCTGCCTCATCGCCTCCAACAGGTGCGCCCGCCGTCGCGTGAGCGTGATCTCGCCGGCCGGAAAGCGCTCGGACCGGACCAGGCCGTTGGCGATTGCCGTCCCAATGTTCCCCACACCGATAATAGCTATTCGAGTGCCCATCGCCGCGTGTCTCCTTTCCCACTGGCTGCACTGAGCGCAGCCAGTGTCGCCTCAACCAGGTCGGTCTGGCCGTGGTCCACTCTCCGGACTGACCGACACCTCGTTGATCAGCCCTTCCACCACCTCGGCCAGCCGCAGACCCACGTTCTCGATGCTCTCCAGCCCCTTCCGCCCCATCTGCCGGTAGACCAGCCCGACGTCCTGCTCCAGGTCCTCAATCGCCCACGCCGCCTTGCGGTAGGCCCACGCCCGCTGCCCCGGTGCATTGTCCAGCTCCATCCAGTAACACCGATTCGCCAGTTCCTCAACGATGCGCTTGCTCAATGCGCGCTTGTCACCGGGGATGATCGGACGGGGCATCCTATCCGAGATGCCGTACTGCGAGCACAACTTGCGCACCCGCCGCCCGGTGGCGTAAGGGTCGCCGCTGCGCATCGGGCCGTAGGAGCCGGCAGGGTACAGCCGCGCGTAGAGCGGCACGAGGTCCGGGAACCGCTCGCGCAGGATGCCGAAGAAGTAGTCGCGCTGCTGGTCCGCTAGGGTCAGACCGCCGGCGAGGACGAAGCGGCCGCCATGCTCCGCCGTGCAGCGGATGGTGGCCTCCAGGTTCTCATCGGTGTCGCACAGGCCGGGAAGAATCGGCATCATGCTGATGCCGGTCAGGATGCCCGCCCCGGCAACCTGCTCCATGGCGGCGTAACGCTTTTCCATGCTGGGGGCCAGATTTTCCATCTGGCGCACACGCTCGTACGTCGGCGAGTCGGGCGCCGAGATCATGCTGAAAAAGACGACCGAGGGCGCCCGTTGGTTGATCTCTTTGATCAGGTCGAGGTCGCGCAGGACGAGTGGGGAGCGCTCCAGGACCGAGACTGGAAAGCCCAGCTCCAGGCAGACCTCGAGCATCTTGCGCGACACGCCAAACTTGCGCTCGGCCGCCTGGTAGTCGCCGGTACACACCACGTCCACCGGCAGCCGGCTCAGGGCTTTCCGCAACAACTCGGGAGCACTCTCTTTCACCTGGACGACGTAGGCGAAATCGTTCGGGTCGTCATGGGGGCAGTACTTCCTTTCCCGGCAGTAGCAGAAGAGGCAACCGTGTTGGCAGCCCTTATAGGGGTAGGCACTGTACCGGCTCCAGAACCAGTGATCCGCCCGCTTCGCTTTGTTGAGAATCGCCCCGGGCCGGTAGCGCAGAAACTGGGCTCGCCGCACCATGCAGGGATTCTAGCAGCAGGACGCCCGCAGGTCAAGTTGTGCAGTCGCGCACCCAGGAGCCGATGCAAATCGCACGACATGCCCCACGAATGGGCACAAGACTGCGCGTGAGGGCGGCGGGCACTTGGTCCTATGCAGCGGCGGGCACTTGGTCCTATGCAGCGACGGGCGTGGTGCATCTGGCGCAGTTGACGTGACAGCTCTGTTGAGGTAGACTGAGGTCACGGCACCCGGGTGGGACCGACACTTCCATGAAGGGGAGCAATGATGCCAACCGAATCTGCACGCCAGGCTCTCAGCGTCCTGCGGAATCCCGAGACATTCCAGTGGTACGTGATTCCCCTCTTTGCGCTCGTGGTTTATGTCTATGCGGTCGAGGTCGAACGACGCAATTGGAGTCTGGTCTTTGCCGGGCTTGCCTTCTGGGGAATGGACTGGTTCAACGAGATCTGGAACGGCCTGGCATTTCACTTCACCAACAGGGCGCCGGTGTGGGGCACGCCTGGCGATTCCGCCTACGTCCTCCTCATCGGGCTGAGCATCGAGATCTGCTTCATGTTCGCGATCTCTGGCATCGCCTTTGGCAAGATGCTGCCCGCGGACAAGAGGCAAAAGATACTTGGCATTCCCAATCGCCTCTTCTTTGCCGTAGTCGGATCGGCGTTCTGCGTCTTTGTCGAAATACTCCTCAACCTCGCCGGTGCACTGACCTGGGACCATTCGTTCTGGAACATCCGGGCACCCTGGCTGATATTCCTAGTCGGCTACCTGCCCTTTTTCCTCGTCTCTTTCTGGGTGCACGACATGGAGTGTGCAAAGAAGCAGGCAATCACCGTCGGCACGATCCTGAGCCTGGACGCTCTGGCGCTGGTGATCTTTGGAGTGGTGCTGCGATGGATATAGAGAAGAGCAACCCTCGGGCGTTCCAGGAGTACTACCCGGACAATGTGGCGGTATGCTACGGCTGTGGCCGGCTGAACGAGCAGGGGCTGCACGTCCAGAGTTTCTGGGACGGCGAGGAGGCAGTCTGCACCTTCCATCCCAAGCCGTACCACACGGCGATTGAGGGCTTTGTGTACGGCGGGCTGATCGCCTCCCTGATCGACTGCCACTCCACCGGTACCGCCGCGGCGGCTGCTTACCGGGCGGAAGGAAGGGAGATGGATACCCTGCCGGCCAGGAGATTTGTGACTGCCTCGCTTCAGGTCGACTACCTGAAGCCAGCGCCGATCGAGGGACCACTGGAGCTGCGCTCCCGCGTCAAGGAGATAAGGGGCCGTAGAATCGTGGTGACGACGACCCTGTCTGTCGAAGGCGAGCTGTGCGCGCGCGGCGAGGTGGTGGCCGTCCAGCTGCCAGACGATTGGCGGCCCGAGACATGGAGGGAACGACACCATGGACCGCGCCTTGCCACTCCCACAGACCCAGCGGCCTAGTCTGACAGGGAAGCAACCTACTCCCTAGGGTTCCCCCGAAGAGGGGATGGCGCGGCGGCAAGATCGAACTATAATGGAAGTAGCCTAGGAGTCAATAGGAGGACTGGTGATGTTTGGCAAGCGGATTATCCACTGGACAGCCGTTCTGCTGTCGCTGCTCGTCATCGTGGCGTTTGTGTTGCCACCAGCAGCCCACGCCGCGCAGACGGTGTACGTTGTGCAGCGCGGGGACACACTGGGTCGCATTGCTGCCCGCTACGGCACGACAGTCTGGGCAATCGCCAGTGCCAACGGCCTCAGGAATATCAACTTCATCTGGGTGGGGCAGAGACTGGTCATCCCAGGAGCCGGTGGACAGGGAGGCGGAGGCTCCTCGGGCGGCGGCATACACATCGTCCAGCGCGGAGAGACCCTCGCGAGCATTGCCTATCGCTATGGGACGAGCGTTAACGCGCTCGCGTCGCTGAACGGCATCCGCAACCCGAACCTGATCTACGTCGGGCAGCGCCTGCGGGTCAGCGGCAGCAGCGGTGGGGGCAGCAGTGGCGGCGGGAGCTCAGGTGGTGGCGGAAAGTGGATCGAGGTGGACCTGAGCAGCCAGCGTCTGTACGCGCACCAGGGTAATACGGTCGTGTACTCGTTCATCGTCTCGACCGGGATCGCGCGCTACCCCACGCCCACCGGCACCTTCCGCGTCTATGCGAAGTACCTGTCGACGCCGATGAGCGGGCCCGGTTACTACCTGCCCGGGGTGCCGCACACGATGTACTTCTACCGGGGCTATGCCATCCACGGCACCTATTGGCACAACAACTTTGGGCACCCCATGAGCCATGGCTGCATCAACCTGACGCGCGCCAACGCTGCGGCGCTGTATGGATGGGCACCCAACGGGACGACGGTGCAAATCCACTGGTGAGGCCTGGGTGAGTTGAGCGAGAGGTGCAGCGCGCCCGGAAGGTGCGCTGCACCTTTTGCTTACGCCAGGGGAAGAACGCGGCTGACGACGAACTTGAGATAGCGGGCCTCAGGGAAGCCCACCGGCACTGGGTGATCGATCGGCTGGCCGGCCTCGTGCAACACCTGCAGGCGCTTTCCGGTCAACCGGGCGGCCTCGGCCAGGGCCTCGCGAAACGCCTCGGGCGACACCTGGCTAGTGCAGCTGGCCGAGGCGAGCAGACCACCCGGCTCCACGCACCCCAGTGCCGAGCGGTTGAGCCGAACATAGGCGCGCTCGGCTGCCTGCCGGCTTTGCCGGTCCTTCGCCAGGCTCGGGGGGTCGAGAATCACGACGCCAAAGCGCCGCCCACTGGCTGCCAGCTCCTGAAGAACCTCAAAGCCATCACCGACATGCCACTCGTGCCGGTCGATACTCATCTCGTTGAGGCGGAAATTCTGCTGCGCTGCCTCAATCGCATCGGCGGACCGGTCCACCACCAGGACAGCCGACGCTCCAGCGCGCGCAGCGTGCAGGGCGAATCCGCCGGTGTAGCTAAAGCAGTCGAGTACCGAACGGCCGCGGCAGAGGGGAGCGAGGGTAAGCCGGTTATCACGCTGATCGTGGAACAACCCCGTCTTTTGGCCTGCCCAGAGGTCGGCGTACATCAGCAGACCATTCTCCTCCACCACCAGGCTCGCCGGAGGACGCTGGCCCCAGAGCATGCGCGGCTCTGCGCCACGCCGCCTCCACACCACACCCCGCAACCGCGCGTGGGCGTGGAGGCTGCCGGCGACCCAGGGCACCAGCACATCTGCGGACTCCACGAAGGTCTCAACCACCGCGAAATCGGCGTACAGGTCCACGACAACACCGGGCAGACCGTCGGCCTCTCCATAGATCCAGCGGTAGCCCGTGGTTGAGGTCTCGCGGATAGGCGCGCGCAGCTCCCATGCCTCCTCGACCCGCTCCCCCACCCATGCCTCGTCGGGCACGTGGTGCCTGGAGACCAAGCGGATGGCGATAGAGCTCTCCGAGTCCCAGAGGCCATAACCCGAGAAACCGCCACAGCGCACCCGCACCCAGGTCCCAGATGCCAGGTCCGACATCCCGGGAACCTGGGTGCGGTAGACCCAGGGGTGACCCTGGCTGAGGCGTGCTCTCAGCCGGATCGGAAGATCGATGACCGTCAAGTGCGCGAACTCACTGCGGTTTGAGGGCAAGGAAGTTGGCCGCAGCCCAGCCCTCCTTACCCGCTTCGGTCCTGACCTTCCACCAGGTGTAGCCGTCGGCCTCTCTGGGGCCCTCCAGCACCGTCAGAACATCGCCGTCCTTGGCGCTGCCCGTCAGGTTCGCGGACGTAGTGGGGCTGACGCGAATGTTCAGGCCGCGGCCGCCCGTCCCCTGCACCGTGACCTGAGCCCCAGCCGCGATCTCCGTGTAGACAACCGGCGAGGGAGTTGCCACGCCGGGTATAACCACCGTCGCCGTCGGCGACACCGGCTCAGTCGGTAGGATCGCGGTGATCGGCGTGGATGTTGTCATGACATCAGGGAGAGACGTTGCTGCACTGGCCACAGTGTTCTCGGCAGTCGGCGTCACCTCGGGCTGAGCGCGGAGTGCCCGGACAATGAGCACCAGCGCCACACAGAGCAGAATGGCAATCACGACCGCGGCTGTGACAAGCAGCCAGGGAGGCAGTGTCAGCCGGCGCTTGGCCTGCGTTGCCGGCTTGTGGTCGGGCGACTCCCAGTCACGATCGCTCCAATCTCCTGGACCCGCGTCATAGCTTGGCATGTTCTCCTCCTGCTGTGATCTCTCATCCTACTCGATACTATACCATTTATGCCCAGAAAATGCAATTTCGCGCGGTTCTCACTACAGAGTAAGGCGAGCTGCCTGGTCGTCGACACGGAGACTGAGACTCCTCTGAACTGACAACGGGTCAGCCGCCGTCCAGGAACTCCAGGATAACAGAGCCGACCTCCCCAGGCCGCTCCATGGGCGCGAGGTGCCCCGCGCCCGGAATAGTCACGAAGCGTGCCCGGGGCAGAAGGCGCCGCAGCCGCTCGACAGCGGCCGGGCGAAAGGTGGGCGATAGCTCGCCGCGAAGGACCAACGCAGGAACGCGCAGACGCCCCAGACCATGCCACACATCGGTGGGAAGCGTGGAGAAGATATGCGCCTCCCATTCGGGAGGAAAGGCTAGCTCAAGCAGACCATCCGGGCGGAGCCAGGTACCAGCATCGACATAGGCCCACAACGCCTCATCGCCCCAGCGCTCAAACAGCGGCTTGGACCGGTAGTGCTCAAAGCAAGCCTGACGGCCGGGGAAAGTGCGCCGCCGGCTGAGGGCTGCGCGCGCAATCTTCATACGCCTCTCCAGACCCACCGCCCGAGCAGCCGCGACAAGCCAGAGCATCCACGGGGGGAGGATCACAGGATCGATCAGCACGATGGCCCGAAAGAGATCTGGCCTCTGAATGGCTGCCCAGAGGGTAAGGACCGCACCGATGGAGTGGCCAACACCGGACACACCGGACAGCTCCATCCGATCCAGCCCGTCGATCAGGTCTTGAGCCAGCGGATGCCAGTCAAGAGCGGAGGCAGGCGGGCTGCCGGGCCATAGAGGACGGGGCCACAGAGAGATGACGCGAAAGTGTTGCGCTAGGAGATTCGCCAACTCGCGGTAGGTGCCACAAGGAAAGCCGTTTGCCGGCGCGAGATGGAGCGCTGGGCCTGAGCCCCCTAGTTCGTCGACCTTGTGCATGGGCCGCCCCGTGCGCCCATTATGCCGTGCGGGGAAGTGAAAGTCAAGTCGCGGAGGTCCGCCATGCCCACAAGGCGTCCCGCGCGAGATGGCCCACGCCGGGAACGTGCCCCGGCGTGGGCAGATCCATGGCTGCAGGGCGATCCCTACGGCGTCTTGTTGACAGTAATCAGCGTCCCGTTGCTGTCCCCGTCGGGATCGTGGTTCGCGGCAGGCGCATAGGGATAGCCGGTCTTGGTCACTGACTGCACGGCAAAGTTCACGCTCGGCACCGGACTGGTCAGGCCTTTCAGCACAACGCAGCGACCGGCGGTGCCGGTCACGCATGTAGACGTGGTGCCGTCGGACCACTGCCCCTGCACCGTCGCCCCGGCAAGGGCAGCGTGGTACAGATCGTGCGCGGCAATGGTGACCTTGGCCGTCCATGCACCGCTGGGACGGACTACCCGGTTGCCATCCAGGTCGCCTATATGCGAGCTGTTGGCCCCCAGGACCGTCCAGAAATAGCTGCCGACAGCTTGATTGCCGGCGTAGTCGCGCACCTTGACCAGGACGCTGTGCTCGCCGGGTGTCGAGGGAAAGCCCTCCGGCTCCATCAAACCAAAGCCCAGATCGATATAGAACTCGTTGCAGTCATAGTCCCCACAGGTGGGTGGAACGACGAAGAAATCCTCGACGTAGGCATAGCGATCCCCACCGCCGGGGATGGTATCGAACCTCCAGACTGTCTTGGCAGCCTGACGGTCGACGGAGTACCTGATCTCATAGGGCGGCAGCCAGTAGCCGTACCACTCGGGCGCCAGGACCAGGTCGCGCGTGTGTACATAGAGGCTGTACGCCCCTTCGACCTGGTTGCCAGGGTAGATCTGACCGTTCTTCAGGAGGCCCACAGCCTGAATCTCAGGGGCATCGTCGTCAGCGAGGGGTGTATGAAACGCCATGCCCTGCAAATACTTGCCATCAGCGCCGATAATGTTCAAATGGATGTGGTGGAAGTTGGTGGGTGCACCCGGATAGCCTACCGTCCAGTAGACGATGTTCCCGATCCATGTGTCGGCGGGCACGAACCCTCCGTTCACAGGGTCCGCCAGATACTCGTAGTACTTGTTCCAGACAGAGTCGGGGATAGTCGGCTCATCGACGTGATGGTACTGCCAGAGGTACCCTTCCGCATCGAGGATGGCGACTTCCCAGTAGAGGTTCCAGCCGGGGTTGTAGTTCTCGATGTTCACCACCTGACCGCCGGAGCGGCTGTAGATCTGGGTTCCGCTGGGCGCCATGACATCCATGCCATGATGGAAGTAGGGATCGCCGCCGTAGTACTGGTACGACTGCATCAAATGGCCGATCGACTCGAGCGAAAAAGGCCAGGCATAGACCGAGTGCTCTGCGGCCGGATCGCCGGTCGCCAGACCAAGGTAGTCGGGGCGGAAATTGATCTCGGCCTCTTCGTCAGCCCGCTGCCACTCGCGCGTGGCAAGTGCCTCAGGCATCGCTGCAGGCACGACCAGGCTCACGAGCGAGAAGACAGCCATAAGCAGGGCAGCGAATAGGCGCCACCGCGTGATGCTGAGTGCGTACCTGAGCATGTCAGTTCCCCCTGTTTGGAGCTGGTACAGCCATCCGGCTGCACCGCGCTGGCATTCTAGCAACCTTTGGTGCGGGTGTCAACCCAGCATCGGCTCGACTTGACATCCGGCGGGGTCCGTGATAGAATGACTGTCAGTCAGTGAGTGACCGGCAGTTCGGCATCAGCGGCGAGTGTAGCCCTGCACGGGGTGCAGGAGGACGGGAGTGAGTCCTTGAGCACGGCTGAACGTCGAGCGCGAGAAAAGGCCCAGCGCCGTAGCGAGATCCTGGATGCGGCACGCCAGGAGTTCCTTGAGCGAGGTGTCGGCCGCCCGACGATGGACGACATCGCCTCCCGGGCCGAGGTCAGCAAGGGCACCATCTACCTGTACTTTCAGAGCAAGGAGGAAATCCTTGCTCATTTGCTTGTGGAGGGCCTCGACCTGCTGCTCCTGCAGATGCGGGCCTGCGTAAAGGCTAAGCCTGAAGCTGACCCGGTCGACGCCCTACGTGCCTTGGCCGATGCCTACCGCCAGTTTTGCGAGTCCTCTCCCCTCTACTTTCGCCTGATCATGGGCCTCGACCGCGGCCGCTTCGAGGAATCGATCCCGCCCCGCCTCCACCAGCTCGTGCTGAAGAAGAGCCTCGAGGGGCTGGAGTTGGTGGCCCAAGAGGTCCGCCGTGGAGCGGAGGCAGGGGTTTTTGTCACCGACGACCCGTGGCGGTCGGCCGGCTCGGTCTGGGCTGCCATCAATGGCGTTCTGATCCTCATGGCGCATCCCACACGCAAGCGCATGCTGCGCGCCAGCGCGGGGAGCATCTACCGATCGACGCTGGACCTCGTCCTGAAGGGCCTGCTTGACGGGCGCAGCGAGTCCATTGGAGCCGTCCCACACGAACCAAGAGAAGGAGGCTAGGCATGAAAGAAGTGGTGATTGTCGGCGGGGTGCGCACCCCTATCGGCAGCCATGGGGGAGCGTTCCGAACGCTCACTGCCCAGGAGCTGGCTGCCCTCGTCTTCCGCGAGGTGATCCAGCGCACTGGGATCGATCCAAACCTGTTTGATGACGTCATCTTGGGATGTATCGGGCAGCAGAGCGATGCGCCGAACATCGGACACGTGGCTGCGCTAATGGCCGGCGTGCCAGTCCACGTGCCGGGCTACACCGTGCAGCGCAACTGCGTTTCGGGAATGCAGTCGATCACGGCAGCCTGCCAGGCGATCCAGGCTGGCGACGGCGAGGTGTTCCTCTGCGGCGGTGCGGAGAGCATGAGCACTTCGCCCTACGTCGTGCGCGGCGCGCGCTGGGGGCTCAAGCTGCGCCACGACACCTTCGTGGACACCCTCTGGGAAGGGCTCAACGACCCAGTCTGCAACATGATGATGGGCTTTACCGCAGAGAACATCGCCATGCTGTACGGACTGACCCAGGAGGAGCAGGACAAGTTCGCTGTGAAGAGTCACCAGAAGGCCTTTCGGGCCACGCGCATGGGCCGCTTCCGCGACGAGATCGTGCCCGTCCGCGTCAGCAAGAAGGTGGCGGGCCAGGAAGTGGCCTACGAGGAGATTGTCCAGGACGAGTGCATCAACCCCACCCTGTCTGTGCAGAAGGCAGCGATGTACCCCACCGTCTTCAAGAAAGGCGGAACGGTTACTCCGGCCAACGCTTGCCCCATCAGCGACGGCGCAGCAGCGGTAATTGTCATGACTGCGGACCGAGCCCAGGCACTGGGGTTCAAGCCCTTGGCGTACATACGCACCTACGCGTACGCCGCGATCCCACCCGACATCATGGGCCTCGGGCCGGCTTACTCGGTCCCCAAGGCCCTCAAGCGCGCCGGGCTCAAGCTGACCGATATCGACCTGATCGAGATCAACGAAGCGTTTGCTGCCCAGTCGATGGCGGTTGGCATGGAGCTGGAGGACGAGGGGTGGAACTGGGACAAGGTCAACGTCAACGGCGGCGCCATCGCCCTCGGTCACCCGGTCGGCTGCACAGGCACGCGAGTGATGGTCACGCTGATTCACGAGATGATCAAGCGGGACGTGTCACTAGGGCTCATCACCGCCTGTGTCGGCGGCGGCATGGGCGGCACGATCGTCGTCGAGCGGAAGTAGGAGGATCATCATGGCAGACGTGACGATTTGGCAGGACAAGAAGGCCAGGGCGGCGTTCGAGGCAAAGGGCAAGGCCCGACTCGCCGAGATAGCGCCAAAGCTCGAGGGAAAGGCCGGCGTGGTCGCCATCGAGCCGGAGAGCGGGGACTTTTTCGTTGGCGCCACGTTGGGCAAGGCCGACGCGCTCGCTTTCGCCAAGTACCCGGACCAGTGGGTCTATTTCGTCCGGCTGGACAACCCCACTGCTGCCCTTCCCATGCCCACGTGGTAGTGGGTGCGGCGCACCTCAGTGGTGCGCTGCACCTTGCGGCCGCGCACGCGTAATTGACTAGTGAGGAGGTTAGAGCCATGTGGATTTTCAAGGTGGGTGTCGTGGGTGCCGGCGCAATGGGCGGCGGTATCGCGCAGGTGGTCACCTTCACAGGATTGCCCGTCGTCGTGAAGGACATCGTGCAGAGCCAACTCGACCTGGCAAAGCAGACGGTGGAGGGCATCTACCAAGCCCGCGTCGACAGGGGCAAGATGACCGCCGGCCAGATGCAGGAGAAGCTGAGCCTCATTAGCTACACGCTCAGCTACGACGACCTCTCAGATGTGGACATCATCATCGAGGCTGTGCCCGAGGTGCTGTCGGTTAAGCAGAGAGTCCTGAAAGAGCTGGACCAGGTGTGCATGCCGGAGACGATCTTTGCCTCCAACACGTCGGCCCTCTCGATTACCGAGATGGGGGCCGTCACGAGCCGGCCGAGCAAAGTGATCGGCATGCACTTTTTCAACCCGGCGCACATCATGAAGCTGGTGGAGATCATCCCGGGCGCGCAGACCGACCAAGAGACGATCGACACCGTCCAGCAGTTCACCCAGGACCTACGCAAGATCCCCGTCATTGTGAAGGAGTGTCCCGGGTTCCTGGTGAACCGTCTGCTGATGCCTTACCTGAACGAGGCCGTATTGGCGGCCCAGGAGGGCGCGGCGACGATTGCACAGATCGATGAAGCACTGGGCAGTGGAGGTTTTGGCTGGCCGATGGGCCCCTTCATCCTGCAGGACATGCTGGGCATCGATGTGTGCGCGCACGTCGGCGAGTACCTCTACTCGCAGTACGGAGAGCGAGTCCGACCGGCCCAGCTCTACTACCAACTGGTTGAAAAGAAGCGGTTTGGGGAGAAGGCCGGCGTCGGATTCTACATCTACACGGCAGCCGACGCGGAGCCGATTGAGGAGATCATCAAGGGCCTGCAGGCGTCGGGAGAGGTGAAGACAGGCACCAGCTTCAGCGTGGACCGACTCATAATGCCCTTCCTCAACGAGGCAGCCATGTGCGTGGCGGAGAACATCGCCAACGTCTACGACGTCGACATGGCCTGCATCGCCGGAATCGGCATGCAGGTGAACAAGGGCGGTGAGCTGGTTCGCATGGGGCCGCTGGAGTACATGGACGAACTCGGGCTAGATACCGTGGTCGCCAAGCTGGAGGCGCTGGAGCAAGAACTCGGACCACGTTTCCACCCGACCGACATTCTGTACCAGAAGGTGCGCCAGGGAAACCTGGGCAAGAAGACGGGTCTCGGCTTCCGAGAATACAGTGCCTAATCACACCGAAAGGAGACGATCATGGGAGAGTATCAGTTCGTCAAGGTAGCGGTTGAGGACCGAACCGGGATCATCACAATCGACCACCCTCCAGCCAACGCGTTCAACACACAGACTATGCTAGACTTGAATGCCGCGTTCGATGAGATGGCTGCCGATTCCCAGGTGAAGGTCATCATCATCACGGGTGCTGGCACCTTTTTTGTGGCAGGCGCGGACATTAACGAAATCGCTGCCATCAAGGGCCCCGAGGATGGCTACGAGGTAGTGCGCTACGGCCAGCAGGTCTTTGACAAGATCGAGCACTGCCGCAAACCTGTCATCGCCGCCATCAACGGTGGCTACTGCCTGGGCGGCGGCATGGAGCTGGCTATGGCCTGCCACATCCGGCTGGCTGAGGATTCGATCCAGATGGGCCAACCCGAGATCAAGCTTGGCATCATCCCAGGCTGGGGTGGCACGCAGCGCCTGCCCCGCTTGGTGGGAAAGGGCAATGCCCTGGAGCTGATGCTGGGCGGAGGCAACATCAAGGCCACAGAGGCATACCGGATCGGCCTGGTCAACAAGGTCGTCCCGGCGGGGACGGTCGTCCGCGAGGCCAAGCGTTGGGCAAAGGCTCTCTCGATGTGGGGAGGGCTGGCGATGGGCGCCATTCTGCAGGCCGTCGACGAGGGCCAGGACAAGCCGCTGAGCGAGGCCATCGAGAACGATGCACGCATCTTCGCAGGCTTGACCGCCACGGAGGACATGCGCGAGGGAGTGGGCGCCTTCCTGCAAAAGCGGAGGCCGGTCTTCAAGGACAAGTAGCCCATCGCAGATAGCCCACGCATAGGACGAGCAGACAGCCGGCGGCTCTTCGCTGGACACAGCCTGCCGCCGGCCACTGCGAATCTGCCTCTGCCCTATGCCACAGGCTATTCGCCAAGGAGGACGGCATGGATTTGCGACTTTCCGAAGACCAATTGATGTTCAAGCGGATGTTCTCGGACTTCTGCGCAAAAGAGATCCGGCCCCGCGGTGAGCACATTGACCAGGCTGAGGAGCCGCCGGTTGAACTGCTGAACAAGGCAGTTGACCAGGGCTTCTGGGCTGCGCTCGTGCCCGAGTCGATGGATGGCTGTGGGCTCGACGTTTACACCTATACCTTGATGCTGGAGGAGCTGGCGCGCGCCGACATGTCCACGGCCGTGACCCTGGCGGCGCACAACAGCTTGGTCGTCAAGCCCCTCCTGGACCACGGCACAGACGACCAGCGCGCGAGGTTTGTGCCAGGCCTTGCCATGGGCGAGACGCTCGGTGCCTTTGCGCTGACCGAGCCCGGAGCTGGATCGGATGCCGCCGCACTGCGCACCACCGCCGTCCGCGATGGAGACTTTTACCGGCTGACTGGTACCAAGGTCTGGGTCGGCAACGGCGGGCTTGCAGGGCTTTTCCTGGTGCTGGCAAGGGCCGATCGAGGTATCACGGCCTTCCTGATTGAGCGAGACACCCCAGGCCTGACGGTCGGCTATCGGGAAAAGACGCTCGGGCTACGTGGCGTGAGCTTCACCACCCTCTATCTCGACGGCGCACGCGTGCCGGTGGGCCAGCGGCTGGGAGACGAAGGCAAAGGGCTCGACCTGGCCCAGCACGCTCTAGACTATAGCCGTCTCGGCCTGGGGGCAATGGCACTTGGGGCGTGCGAGCGATCGCTGGAAGAGGCAGTCCTCTTCTCGATGGACCACATCCAGTTCAGTGTCCCCATCGCACAGAAGCAGATCATCCAGAACTACATCGCCAACGCCAAGGCCTCAATTGAGGCCATTCGCGGCTTGGTCACACAGACAGCCTGGTTAGCCGACTCGGGCCAGGATTTCAGCCAACTCGCCTCCATCACCAAGCTGTTCAGCGGGCACACAGCCTACGAGGTGACCAACAAGCTGCTCCAGGTGCACGGTGGCTACGGCTACATGAAGGAGTACGCCATCGAGCGCTACTACCGCGACTGCCGCGCTCTGGAGATCGTCGGCGGAACCAGCCAGATCCAGCAATACCTCGTCGCCCGGGACATCTACCGGGCCGAGGGGCTGGAGATCCGGCCGTAAGGAGGGACGAAGATGGATTTCAGCTTCCCGAAAGAGTATCGACTTCTCCGCCGAGTGGTCCGTGAGATCTGCGAGACGGAGATCAAGCCAATCGCGAAAAAGATCGACCGGGAGCATGGGGTGCCCTCCGAGCTGGTGAAGAAGCTGGCGTCGCTGGGGCTGATGGGCGTGCCTTTTCCACAGGAGTACGGCGGCATGGGCGCCGGAGAGATCGGATACTGCATCGTCGCGGAGGAGCTCGGCCGGGTCTGCAGCAGCACGACCACCGTCGTCGGCGCGCACATCGGCATCGCCGCCATGTCGATCCACCTGGACGGCACGGAAGAACAGAAACGCAAGTACCTCGTGCCCCTGGCCCAAGGCAGGCACATCGGCGCATTCGGGCTTACTGAGGCAGCCGCCGGCTCGGATGCTGCGGCAATCAAGACTACCGCGGTGCGAGATGGTAACGAGTACGTGATCAACGGCACCAAAGTGTTCATCACCAACGGCGACATCGCAGACACCATCGTGATCATGGCGGTGACAGACGCATCCTTGGGCGCCTATGGGGGCATCACGGCCTTCATCGTGGAGACAGACAGCCCCGGCTACTCCATCGGCAGCCTGGAGAACAAGATGGGAATCCGCGGCAGCACCACGGCCGAGTGCGTGCTGCAGGATGTGCACGTCCCGAAGGAGAATGTCCTGGGCAGGTTTGGCGCCGGCTTTCTCACTTTCATGAAGTCCCTCGACATCGGCCGTGCCAGCCTCGGCGCCGGCTGCCTGGGCGGCGCACAGGTAGCCATGGAGGCCTCCATCCAGTGGGCCAAGGCCCGCGAGCAATTCGGGGTTCCGGTTGCCACGAAACAGGCGGTGCACTTTATGATCTCGGAGATGTTCGTCGAGATCGAGGCACTGCGCTCCCTGGTTTACCGGACGGCCTGGCTCATCGACACCCACCAACCACACATCATGGAGGCCGCCGCCTGCAAGCTCTTTGGCTCCGAGACGGCCGGCCGCTGCTCTAACAAGGCGCTGCAGATCCACGGAGCGCTGGGCTACAGCCGGGACTGCGAGATCGAGCGTGGCTGGCGCGACCAGCGGATCACCGAGATCTATGAGGGAACCAACGAGATCCAGCGCATCGTCATCGCGTCGAACCTCTTCCGGCCGTATGGCGTCAAGGTATCGACGTAAGGAGGAACCCGCATGAGAATCATCGTGCCAGTCAAGCAGATTCTTGACCCCCGCGGCATCACGGTGCGGCGCGACAAGGAGAGGATCTTTGTCAACCAGGAGGAGTATATCCTTGACCCAGGCAGCAAGGCCGCCCTCGAGGCAGCCCTGCGCCTAAAGGAGGCCGCCCTCGATGCGGCCGGCGGATGGGAGATCCTTGCCCTGTGCGCGGGAAAGGCGCAGGCAGACGATGCGTTGCGGGAGGCCCTGGCAATGGGGTGCGATGCGGCCTACCTGCTCTGCGACAAGGCCTTTGAGGACGCCGACATCAGCGCCACGGCCCGCATCCTGACGGCAGCCATCCAGAAACTGGAAGGGGCCGACCTGGTCATCACGGGCCGCGAATCGGGCGACACCGGGGCTGGACAGATCGGTCCGCGGCTTGCCGAGGCGCTTGGCATGGCCCAGGTAACCGACGTCCACACTGCCTCCCTGGTTGAGGGCGGCCTGCGTGCCGTACGGCGATGGGCCGACGGCTTCTGTGCCGTCGTCGCCCAACTGCCGGTGCTGCTGACGGTCGCCCCAGTTGCCTTTCCGCCTCGCTACCCGCTCGGTGCCCGCGTCATGAGTGCCTACCGCGAGTGGCAAGTGCCTGTGTGGGATGCGGCCGAGCTTGGCCTCGACGAGGCTGCCCTGGCGCCACTGCTGAGCTTCCGCCGGGAGAGCTTCCCTCCCCCGCTCGACATCGGGGAGCGATTCGAGGGGGATCCCGCCGGCATGGCCGAAGATATCCTCGCCGCTCTGCGCGCGCAAAAGACCGTACGGTGATGCGGCCTCTCTCCTGCCGGCGCACCGCCGTCTGGAGAGGCGCCCTTCCTATCGGAGGCAACCATGGACTTTAGCTTTCTCGACGAAGAGTTGGAAGAGAGCAGTGCCCCGCTCCAGCAGATCGGAAGCGGCTACCGCAACATCTGGGTGGTGGCAGAGGCTGCAGGGCACGCGCTGGTCCCGGCATCGCTCGAAGCCATGGGCCAGGCGCGCGACCTCGCCGACCAGATCGGCTGCTACGTCTTTGCAGTCCTGCTGGGCGACGACCTGGAGGCGCTTGGCGAGGAGCTGGCCGGCTACGGAGCCGAGCGGGTCCTATTGGCCGAGGATCCTGCCCTGGCCGAGTACCAGGCTGAAACCTGGGCTCATGTGCTGGCCGGACTTGTGAACGAGATGCGGCCCGAAATCGTGCTGATGCCTGCCACTTCCCTGGGCAATGACCTGGCGCCACGGCTGGCTCAGAAGCTGGGCACGGGGCTTATCAGCCACTGCGTCGCCCTCGAGGTGGACATGACCGAGCGGCTGCTGCTGGGCACCTATGGTGTCCTGGGCGGGGAGGTGTTTCACACCCTCACGTGCCCCGAGGCGCGGCCACAGATGGCGACCCTGCAGCCGGGTGCCTTCCGGAAGCCGCGCGCCGGCGGGGTGCGTGGAGAGATACAGAAGGTCGACGTCGACCTGGAGGGAGTTGGTGCTCGGCTCGTGCGCGAAGGCGCGGTACCCGCAGTTGATCTGCCGCCGGTGCCTCTCTCCAAGGCGCGCATTGTCGTCTCGGCGGGGCGCGGCATGCAGGATTCGGCCGGCTTTGCCATGGTCACCAGGCTTGCGGAAGCCCTAGGAGGCGTCGTCGCCGGCTCACGGGGTGCGCTCGATGCCGGGTGGATCGACGAGGAGCAGGTGATCGGCGCGGGCGGTCTCTCGGTCGCTCCCGACCTGTACATCGCCTGCGGTGTCTCGGGCGATGTCTACCATTACTTCGGCGTGCAGGGTGCCAAGTTCATCGTCGCCATAAACTCCGATCCAGTGGCGCCTATCATGAAGGTCGCCCACATGGCGGTCGTGGGCGACGCACGCCAGGTGATCCCGGCCATGCTGGAGGCAATGGCATAGTTCCCCCACATGGGTGCTGTCTCCCGGGGCGGGAGCCAGGGACAAGGGCGTCGCTGGCTCCCCGCCCCCCAATTTGCCCCCACTCCCCCCAGTGTGATATCATCCTCAGGCAATGGCACCACAACTCGCGTCCAGCCTGCACGCAACCGTACGGAGGCACGGTGCCCGTTGATCCTTCCTTACACTCTTGTGGGGATCATCCGTCCGGCCAGGTGGCACGGTGACCGAGCTTGCCCTGGGCGATATTGTGGCGGCCCGCCAGCGACTTGGTTCGCATGTATGGCGGACGCCACTCCTCCCGTCAGAAGAGCTCGGCCGCCGTGCTGGAGCCCAAGTCTACCTGAAGCTTGAATGCTGGCAGCACACCGGCTCTTTTAAGGTGCGCGGTGCGCTCAGCAAGCTTGCCAGCCTGGAGCCCGAGGAGTGCGCGCGCGGCGTCGTCACCGCATCGGCCGGCAATCATGGCCTAGGCGTGGCGTACGCTGCCAAGGCTCTCGGACTGGCGCCGGCTACCATCTTTCTGCCGGAGGTCGCCACCGAGACCAAGGTTCGGCATCTTGTGGCCATGCACTGCCACCTCCGTCGCGCCGGCGCCGATTATGACGCGGCGCACGCGCAGGCCGCGCGATATGCAAACGCCCAGGGAGCCCTCTACCTGTCGGCCTACGACGATCTGGCCGTCATCGCGGGACAGGGCACAGTCGCCCTCGAGGTCTTGGAGGAACTCCCGGATGCTGACCTTCTCCTGGTCCCGATCGGGGGCGGCGGGCTCGTGGCCGGCGTTGCCGTCGCGGCCCGCGCATTGCGCCCTGGGATCCGAATCATCGGCGTACAGCCGGAGGCATCGCCTGCTGCCTACCTGTCGTTGAGGGACGGCCGGCCCTACGAGACCTTCCCCGCCGAGTCGACCATCTGCGATGGCCTGGCGGGCGGCTTTGGACGCATGCCATTCGAGGTAGCCGGCCGCCTTATCGACGATGTTCTGCCAGTGCCCGAAAGCGCTGTCCGGCACGCGGTTGCCTGGCTCGCCACGCACGAGCAGCTGCTGGTGGAAGGTTCGGGCGCGATCGCGATCGCACCGCTGCTGGCCGGCAAAGCCCTGTCTCCGGGCCGGCGTGCGGTTGCCATACTGACCGGCCGCAACATCGACTCTCTCCTGCTGAGGCAGTGCCTGGAGGAGTTCGACGACGCATGACCCACATCGTGCTCTTTGACCTGGACGAGACGCTCTACGCACCGACCACCGGTGTAATGGACTGCATTCGTGACCGCATGCTGGAGTACGTGCAAACGCATCTCGGCCTAACGCCGGCCGAGGCAGATGCTGTGCGCCGGCGCTACCTCCGCGACTATGGGACCACGCTTCGGGGCTTGCAGATCGATCATCAGGTTGACCCCGAGGAGTACCTCCGCCTCGTTCACGACGTCCCACTCGACCGGCTCCTGCGGGAGAACCCTGAACTGGACGCCGTGCTGGCCTCGATCCCCCTGACAAAGACCGTCTTCACGAACTCATCGCGTGAGCACGCCGAGCGTGTTCTGTCCCTGCTTGGCATTCGGCGTCACTTCTCCCGGATCGTGGATGTACGCGACCTGCACTTTGAGAGCAAGCCACACCCCGCCGCCTACCAGCGCGTGTGCGGGTTGCTGGGGGTCCGGCCACAGGAGTGTGTGATGGTGGAGGATAGCCTGCGCAACCTGCAGCCGGCCAAGGCGCTCGGCATGATCACGATCCTAGTCAGCGAGAGAGAGCCCGCGCCTGATGGCATCGTGGACGTTTCGGTCCGCAGGGTGGAGGAGATAGGGCAGGCGCTCGCCGAGCTTCATCTGGACGGCCCTCAGAACCGAAATCGACAGAGGCGGCGCGTGAACTGATCAAGCCTGAGCGAAGCTGGCGTTGACTCTATCAGCTACTGCGACTTGCCGATCTGGGGGATCCATGGTACTCTGATGGTGCCCGCTCACCACAGAGGAAGTACGTTCTGTTGCCGACGACAGACGCCGAATGGATGGCCCAGGACCCTTTGCTGGTTCGCATGAGTCGCCAGGCTCGTGATGGCGAGGTTTCCCGGCACCCCGGGTTTGGGTGGCGCCGCAAGGCCGCAGAGGCCGAGCGAAGAGCTGCCGAGCGCTGGAAAGGGCGGCAATCCCCACAACAACAGACAAGCAAGGAGGCTTTCTGATGGATCCTAATCACAGGCTGGACGGCCACGTTACAACCGATTGGGATGGGGCGCTGGCCAGGCGCAACGTCCGCATGAAGAGCTCTGTGATTCGAGAACTGCTCAAGTTCACGATGGAGCCAGACGTCATCTCTTTTGCCGGCGGCCTGCCGGCACCAGCTGCCTTCCCCGTTCGCGATTTTCAGGATGCCTGCGCCTGGGTTCTGAGCCGAGAGCCCGAGCTGGCGCTCCAATACGGCACCACGGAAGGTTACCCCCCACTCAAGCAGTATCTGATCGAGGCGATGGCCAAGTACAACGTACCTGCAGCGCATGCCAATCTCCTGTTCACCAACGGCTCCCAGCAAGCGCTCGATCTCCTCGGCAAGGTCTTTATCAACTCCGGCGACAAGATCATCGTCGGACTGCCGACCTACCTGGGAGCCATTCAGGCGTGGAATGTGTACGGGCCCGACTATATTGGAGTGCGCGAGGAGCCGGACGGGATGTGCCTGGACGACGTCCAGCGTGTCTTGGAGACCCAGCCCGGCGTCAAGTTCATCTATGTGTTGCCCAACTTCCACAATCCGGCCGGTACGACCATGTGCTTCGACAAGCGCGTGCGGCTCGTCGAGTTGGCAGCCAAGCACGGCGCCTTCATCATTGAGGACGATCCCTACGGAGAGCTGCGGTACGAGGGCGAGGATATCATCCCAATCTGCGCGTTGCACAAGGAGAACACTATCTACATGAGCACGTTCTCCAAGACACTGGCGCCGGGGCTAAGGCTCGGCTGGATTGTGGCACCCGAGAAGGTGATCGGCAGACTTATCAACGCCAAGCAGGGTGCCGACCTCAACACCAGCACCCTCGTCCAGCTCGTGACGTATGATATCTGCCAGCGAGGCCTGATTCGGGCGCACGTCCGAAAGGTCCGCAAGCTGTACCACGAGCGCCGCGACACCATGCTGGCGGCCATGCAGGAGCACTTCCCGGCTGAGGTGACCTGGACCCGGCCGCAGGGCGGCCTTTTCCTCTGGGCCTGCATGCCCCAGTTCATTGACGCCGACGACTTGCTGAAGGTAGCAATCCAGGAGCGGGTTGCCTTTGTGCCCGGCCATGCCTTCTACCCACCCGGGTACACCGAAGGACGCTCTTGCATGCGGCTCAACTTCTCCTATTGTGCCCCGGAAGTCATCCGTGAGGGTGTCGCACGTCTGGGCCGCGCTATCAAGCGCGAGCTCTAGCGCAACGCGAGCGCTCGAGCACTGGGGCCAAGGTACCTCAGGGAGAGGATTACGTCAACTAGGCCTCATCGGGCAACTTGACAGATTGGGTCAGTCTCTGTATACTACCTTATAGTGCAGCAGCGCACACTGGCGCTGCGGCAAAGCTGAGCGGCAGATTCGGTCCATGAAAGGAGGATGAACGTGGAGAAGCCCTGGCTCAAGGAGTATGATCGAGGTGTGCCCGCGACTATCGACTATCCGAGAGTACCCATCCACCAGTTCCTGATAGACACGGCAAACAGGTTTCCGGATAGGGCCGCTACGGTCTTTGGAAACGTGGTGGAGCCCCTGCATGATCGTCTGTTGGATGCCTCTCTGTCATACCGTGAGATTCTGGCGCTGACGAAGCGCTTTGCCTCTGCGCTGCAGAAGCTCGGAGTCCGAAAGGGCGATAGAGTCGCTATCTTTCTCCCCAACTGCCCTCAGTTCGTTGTCGCGTACTATGCGACGACGATGATCGGCGGGATTGTGGTGCCATGCAACCCCCAGTATGTAGCGCGCGAGCTCAAGCACCAGATCAACGATGCGGGCGCCAAGGTCATCGTCGGCCTTAGCTTGACCTACCCAGTGATCAAGCAGATCAGGGCTGAGACGCAGCTGGAGCACGTGATTGTCGCCAACATCAAGGAGTACTTCCCGGCTGCACTCAAGTTCCTCTTCACCGTCGCGAAGGAGAAGAAGGAGGGCCACTTTCAGGATATCTCGGGCGACGCCGCCACATACTGGTTTCAGGATGTGCTCGCCATGGGCGACGATGCCCCGTCCGCCGTCGAAGTGGTACCTGAGGACACGGGAGTTCTCATGTACACTGGAGGAACGACGGGTGTGTCCAAGGGAGCACAACTCACACACCGCAACCTGGTCGCCAACGCGGTCCAGACGTGCCGCTGGGTGGTGGACGGCAAGGAAGGCAAAGAGGTGATGCTCACGGCCCTGCCCCTCTACCACAGCTATGCCATGAGCGTGTGCATGAACAGCTCGGCGTATCTCGGCTCGACAATGATCCTCATCCCGAACCCGAGGGTGATTGTCCACGTCCTCAAGTCCATCAACAAGCACAAGCCCACTCTGTACCCTGGAGTGCCGGCACTGTACGTAGCGATCAACAACTACCCGGGCCTGAGCAAGTACGAGATTTCCTCCATCCGCGTGTGCGTGAGTGGCGCTGCCGGCCTTCCGCCGGAGGTGCAGCAGCAGTTCGAGAGAGTCACCGGCGGCAAGCTGGTCGAGGGTTACGGCCTGAGCGAGGCGACCCCGGTCACGCATGCCAACCCCATCTACGGGAAGCGCAAGGAGGGAAGCTGGATCGGCCTACCTTGGCCCGACACGACGGCGGTTATCATGGACCTGGAGACCGGCGAAACGCTGTTGGGTGTCGGGGAGATCGGGGAGCTGGTGATCCAGGGCCCGCAGGTCATGCTCGGGTATTGGAACATGCCGACAGAGACTGCCAACGTCTTGCGTGAGCACCCCAACCTTGGCCCGGGGAGGTGGCTCCACACCGGCGACATGGCGCGCATGGACTCCGACGGCTTCTTCCAGATTGTGGACCGCAAGAAGGATATGATCCTGGGAGCGGGCGGCTTTAACATCTACCCGCGCGAAGTGGAAGAGGTGCTTTTCACGCACCCCAAAGTACTAGAAGCCGTCGCGGCAGGTGTACCGGTCGGCAAGGACAAGGGCGAGCGCGTCAAGGCCTACGTCGTCCTCAAGCCGGGTGTCACGGCGACCGAAGAAGAGATCATCGAGTACTGCCGCCAGAACCTTGCTCCGTACAAGGTGCCCAAGTTCATCGAGTTCCGGAAGGAGCTTCCCAAGAGCACCGTAGGCAAAGTCCTGCGGCGTGTGCTGGTGGAGGAAGAGCTGAGGCGGCTGCAGGGCTGAGGCGGCAGCCAGCTAGGCGGTACGACAACTCACATAGTCCTGAGCATGGCGCCTGTGTGCAGGCCCACACTCAGGTCGAGGTCGAGTCGCTCTCACAATCGGCCTTGGCCGAACCAAGGCGAGCAGGGAGAGCGACTCCGCTTTTTCCGATGATCGCCTCCGGTGGAGACGTCATAGACCACAAGGCACAGCGTGCGGTCTTCGATGCGCTCCGCGCTTTCACCGGTGCTCCGGGTGACTCCACGGACACGCCCCGAATTCCCGCTGGCTCATTCTCTGATAGAATGCTGCACACGAACGATCAGGAAGAGGGCTTTGGCGAAGAGAATACTGCTCATTGACGACGACGACCTCCTGCGGAGAAGCCTGGCCTTCAACCTGGACCGGGCAGGATTCCGCACGGTTACGGCGGCCAGCGGCGAGGATGCCTTGGTCATCGCACAGGCAGAAGCACCCGATTTGGTCCTCTTGGATATCGGGCTGCCCGGCATGGACGGCCTGGATGTACTGAGGCAGCTTCGCCAGCAGATCAACGCCCCGGTCGTCTTCCTTACGGCACGGCGCCGCGACCTGGACGAGGTGCTTGGCCTGGAGCTGGGCGCGGATGACTACGTAACCAAGCCGTTCGACATTGACGTGCTGCTCGCCCGTGTCAGGGCTGTACTGCGCCGGTCGGCACCGTCTGGCTCTCCCGATCCTCATGACACGAGGCCGATCGTCGTTGGTGACCTAGTCATTGACCCGGCACGGCATTCCGCCAGCGTTGGCGACCAGCCGCTGGAGCTCACCCCGCGCGAGTTCGACCTCCTGCTGGCCCTAGCCCGCGAGGCGGGACGAGTTGTGTCAGTGGACACGCTTCTGGCCAGGGTCTGGGGTGCGGAGTACCAGGGAGAGCCACAGGCGGTCTATGTTCATATACGCTGGCTTCGCGAGAAAATCGAGCAGGACCCGCGCAGTCCCAAGCGCATTCTCACGGTACGCGGTGTGGGCTACAAGCTACTGCCCGCCTGACGGGGCAGTCAGTTCGCCCGGACGGAACCGGCAGAGCGCCGGAATCGGAAGGTAGTGGAGGTTGCATGGTTCGTTGGAATCAGACCGCGCTGCTCGCCACCTTACTGGCGACAGCAGCGCTCATTGCCGGCCTGGCCGGGGGCGTGGCACTGGACCGCCTGGTCCTCGCGCGGTACTCGCCCCCCGGCAACATCAGGGGCGATGCCGCGCCCAGCTTCGAGCTGATGGCGGAGGCATGGAACGCAATTGAGCAAGCGTACGTGGACAGGTCGGCAGTGATCTCCGAGACCCTCACTTACGGAGCCATTGGCGGCATGGTGGATGCCCTAGGTGATACCGGGCACAGCCGGTTCCTCAGCCCCGAGATGCGCCAGCAAGAAAAGGAGCAGCTTCAGGGCTCCTTCGAGGGCATCGGTGCCTATGTTGAGATGAAAGACGGTCAGGTCGTGATCGTGTCGCCAATCGACGGTTCGCCGGCTGAGGCAGCTGGTCTCCGCGCGGGGGACATCATTCTCACCGTCGACGGCGAGAGCCTGACGGGTCTCACCCTCGACGAGGCGATCAGCCGGATCCGAGGGCCACGCGGCACCGAAGTCAGTCTGACCGTTCGCAGCCCCACCACGGGCCGGGATCGAGGAGTCACGGTGACGCGGGCCAAGATCAAGGAGACCCGTGTCACGTGGAGCAAGGTCCCGGGCACCGACAGCGCGCTCATTCGCATAGTTTCATTCAGCAATGGGGTGTCAGCAGACCTGGAGCATGCGCTCCTCGAGCTACAGGAAGAGGGCTGTGCCGCGATCATCCTCGATCTGCGCAACAACCCCGGTGGCCTTCTGAGCGAAGCAATTGGCGTGGCCAGCCAGTTCCTCGAAGGTGGAATCGTTCTGCAGCAAAGGGATGCCAGCGGAACCCTCACCCCTGTTCCGGTCACGGAGGGAGGCATCGCGCTGGACTTGCCCCTGGTGGTGCTGATCAACCAAGGTTCGGCAAGCGCCTCCGAGATTGTGGCAGGTGCGCTGCAGGATGCCGGGCGGGCTACACTCGTCGGCGAGACCACGTTCGGCACGGGAACCGTCCTCAGCACGATCGGTCTTTCGGATGGGTCTGCTTTGCTGCTGGCTACGCAAGAGTGGCGCACGCCGGCGGGTCGGGTGATCTGGCACCAAGGAATCGAGCCGGCCGTGATGATCGTGCTGCCCGACACCGGCACGATCCTCACGCCCAAGCAGGTGCAGGAGATGACACCGGGCCAGGTTGAGTCGAGTGGCGACACGCAGCTCGCCGAAGCAGTGCGCCTGCTACTGGATAACTAGGAGGAGCGGATATGACCAGCCCAAGGGAGCTCACACCCGAGCAGCTGCGACGCAGCTGTGACCCAGCTCAGCTGAGCTTTGCTTCGACAGAGGAGGTACCGGCCCTCAGCACGATTATTGGCCAGGACAGGGCGGTGCAGTCGCTTCAGTTCGGTTTGTCGATTCTGAACCCAGGTTTCAACATCTACGTCTCTGGGCTGCCCGGAACGGGAAGAACCACTGCGGTCAGAGGCTTTCTCCAGGCCATTGCCCAGGATCGACCAGTGCCAGATGATTGGTGCTACGTGCACAGCTTCAGCGATCCCTACCGCCCGCACGCACTGCGCCTTGCCCCCGGGCAGGCACGCGAGCTGCGGGCCGACATGAAGAGCCTGGTTGCCAGTGCGCGCCGCGACATCCGTGCGCTGTTCGAGAGCGACAGCTACGCGGCTAACCGCTCGGAGGTAGCGCAGGGTTTCCAGGCACAGCGGGACGAGGCCTTTGGTCGGCTGGAGAGCGCCGCGCACGATCAGGGGTTCCAGCTAGAATCCACGGCGACGGGCCTGAGGATCATTCCCCTGCAGAACGGCAAACCCTTGAGCGAAGAGGAGTTCGCCAAGCTCCCCGACGTAGAGCGCGACGCGATCGTGGCGCAGGGCCAGAAGCTCCAGGAACAGATCGAGGCCTCCATTCGCCAAGCTAAGCGCATAGAGCGGAGCGCCTCTGAGGGATTGGCTGAGCTTGACCAGAAGGTTGCGCGCTATGCCCTCGGCGCCCTGACCGCCGACTTGAGGGATAAGTATGCCGACATGCCCCAGGTCCTCTCCTATCTCGACCAGGTGCAGGAGGATATCTTGCAGCGCCTGGACCTGTTGAAGGGAGACACGGAGGGCGAGTCGCCTGCCCCGGCGGCTCCCCCCGAGAGTCAGCAGGACCCATTTCGAAGATACGAGGTGAATGTTCTGGTGGACAGCACCGGACAAAAGGGTGCCCCGGTGATCATCGAAACCAACCCAAGCTACCCCAACCTCTTCGGGCGCATCGAACAGGAGATACAGTTCGGAGTGCTGACCACGGACTTTACCCTGATCCGTGGAGGGACACTGCACCGGGCAAACGGAGGCTACCTCGTTCTTCCTGTAGAGGAACTGCTGCGCGACCCCTATTCCTGGGACGGGCTGAAGCGTGCGCTCGACAGCAAGCAGGTTCTGATTGAGGACACATCCGAGCGGCTGGGTGTTGCCACCGCTAAGAGCATGCAGCCGGCCCCAATTCCGTTGAACGTCAAGGTGATCCTGATCGGCCAGCCGGAGGTCTACCAGCTGCTCAAGGGAGTCGACGAGCACTTTGGAGAGCTGTTCAAGGTCAAGGCCGAGTTCGACACGCAGATGGCTCGCACAGAGGCGGCCATAGGGCAGTATGCCGCGTTTGCATCCACCATCTGCCAGAGTGAGAGTCTGAGGCACCTGGATGCGTCCGCAGTTGCCCGGCTCGTCGAGCACGGATCCAGGCTGGTCGAGGACCAACTCAAACTCTCCACGCATTTTGGCAAGATCGCCGACGTCATCCGCGAGGCCAGCCACTATGCCTCTCAGGAGGGCTCTCCGCTGGTGGCTGCCCAGCATGTCGCAGAGGCCATACGGCAGTCCATTCTGCGCGGCAACCTGGCCCAGACACGCATCCAGGAGCTGACTCAACGGGGCACCATCCGGATCGATACCGCTGGTGCACGCGTCGGCCAAGCGAACGGCCTGTCTGTGGTCTCGTTGGGTGATGTGGTGTTTGGACAACCGAGCCGGATTACCGCGACGGTCTCCGCCGGCCGCGAAGGCCTAATCGATATCGAGCGCGAAGCCAAGCTGGGCGGGTCCCTTCACACCAAGGGTGTCCTGATCCTGACTGGCTTCTTCGCCGGCCGCTATGCTCGGGAAAAGCCCCTCAGCTTGTCAGCTCGCCTCGTCTTCGAGCAGAGCTATGGCGAGGTGGACGGCGACTCGGCCTCCTCGGCGGAGTTGTATGCCCTCCTCTCTGGGCTCGCCGGCGTCGCGATCCGGCAGGGCATCGCGGTTACGGGCTCGGTCGACCAGAAGGGCCACGTCCAGGCTATTGGTGGGGTCAACGAGAAGGTCGAGGGCTTTTTTGACGTGTGCCAGGGGCGCGGGCTGACGGGCGACCAGGGTGTGCTCATCCCAAGGGCGAACGTAGAAAACCTGATGCTGAGAGAAGAGGTGACCGACGCTGTCGCCGCAGGCCAGTTCCATGTCTGGCCGGTGGACACTGTCGACGAGGGAATCGAGATCCTGAGTGGGGTGGCCGCAGGCGTGCAACAGACGGACGGCAGCTATCTAGAGGGCACCATCAACCGGCTGATCTGCGACCGCCTGGCGGAGCTTGGCGCCGCCCTTCGAGACGCCGAGGAGAGCGAGCAGGAGGTTAAGGCGGAAGACGACGTGCCGGCTGGGGCTTCGTCGTGCTAGGCAGCCAGGAGAGGCGAGCCAGAGTCACGCCACTCTCTGTTAGCGCCACACCGGGCTGTAGTCGTCCGCCTCGTTGTCGGTGAGGTTCTGCTGGTCATGCCCGTCGGCGTTCATGACCAGGATGTCCGGATCTCCCCCGCGTCCCGAGACAAAGACAATTCGCTTGCCATCCGGCGAATAGGAGGGCATCCCATCGTCTGCCGGGTCACTGGTCAGAGGTGTCACAGCAGTCCCATCAGCGTTCATCACATAGACGTCAAGATTGCCTCCCCGGTCAGAGGCAAAGACGATCTGCGCCCCATCTCTCGACCAGACGCCGGCGATGTCCTCGGCGGCGTTCGCTGTCAGGTTCACTTGGTCGCTGCCGTCAGGATTCATGACGAACAGGTCCCAATTCCCGTCGCGCATAGAGCGGAACAGAATCCTGGACCCGTCCGGCGACCAGACGGGAAAGACGTTGTAGTCGCCATCCGAGGCATGGGTCAGCTGCCGTGCCACACCGCCGTCCGCATCCGTTATGAACACCTGCCCATCCGACTCGTAGGCTATGCGCATGCCGTCGGGCGACCAGGCCGGCCACGCATCGACCTCCGCGGAGTCGGTGATCTGAGTCAGCCCTGAGCCATCCTCGTTCACGACGAATAGATCGACATTGGCGCCCACGTGCCGCATGAAAGCAATGCGCTCGCCGCCAGGCGCCCAGACGGCGCCCCACTCATCTCCTGGCCCCTGCACGACGGCGCGCGCTTCGCCCCCCTGGGCATCCACGACGTAGATGTCCTGGTTCCCGGCGCGGTCGGAGTCGAAGGCAATCGACTTGCCATCGGGCGACCAGGACGGCAGCTCGTCCTCTCCGGCGTCGTTCGTGAGGTTCTGGGCACTGCTTCCGTCCGGGGCCATTATGTAAATCTCGCCATTGCCGTCACGCGTTGAGTAAAAGCAAATGCGTCCGGATTGCGCCTGCTGTGATGCACAACCCGTCAGGACGACAGCGAGCAACAAGCAGAGGCTGATGGTAGTGCTCCGCAGTGTCATCAGTACGCTCCTTGGTTCATGGTCTATTGCCGGTACGGAAAACCGCACGCTGACCAGACTATCACAAGGGTATCCGGTCCGGCAAACCCAAGCCTATGGTGCACGCCCGCGGCCTAGCACCCGCAGCACCGGCACGGCTTGTGGGCCGTCAGGCAACACGGCGGCTGTGGCCCCGTCCTTCTTGGCCAAGATGCTCGCGACAGTCGCCTCGATGGAGCGGCACGGGACAAGCAGAGCACTGCGCACCTCGTCCTCCGTTAGTCCATCGGCGTAGAGGTGCACGATGGCCTTGCCCTGGACCTGCGCTTGGATCTGGGCCTCCCAGCGATCCTGGCAGGCGCCGGCCGCAGGCAGAACGCGGTCGAGAAGGTCACGTGGGGACGCGGCTTGCCACAGGAGTCGTCTGTATTCGCCGTGCGAGGGGATGCCATCCCAGCATTCGGCCGCGACGATGATATCGCCCCCTTGGCGCACCACTTGCTCGGCCGCCGACATTCCCTTCACGGCCTGGTACAGGTTGAGGTCGAGCGGGTAGCCGCTGTTCGACGTGATCACGATGTCAAAGGGATCGTCGACCAAGCACGTGGCCGCAGCCCTGACCCATCCGACGGCAGCGCGATGCGCCTTGACCAAGTCTCCGGCAAAGACCCCTGTCACCTTGCGCTGCGCATTGAGGCTCACGTTGAGCAGGAACGTCGGCCGGGCAGCCAGGGCTACCCCCAGCATCTCCTCCCAGATGGGGTTTCCATCGGTGACCATCCACCTGGCGTTTGGGTGCGCGATCATCTCAGTTCCATGGTTCTCGAGGATAGAGTGCTGATCGGCAATGCCCGGCAGAACCGCTTTGGGTCCTCCGGAAAAGCCGGCGAAGAAGTGGGGCTCGACAAACCCTGTGAGGATGCGGACTGAGGCATCAAGGTACGCCCGATTGATACGGACGGGCCGCCCTGTATGGTTGTGCGTCACCTCGACGAGGCATGAGTCGTCGCCGGCATCGTGCTGCACGACCCGGTATCGCCCGGTAACGTCCCGGCCCAACATGCCCTCCAGTTCTGACTCCGTCTGCGCGCGATGTGTGCCAAGGGCATTCACGAGCACGACCTTGTCGTCGGGCACACCGGCCGAGGCTAGCTCCTCCAGCAACACAGGCAGCACGCGATCATTGGGCATTGGTCGCGTCAGGTCGCTAAAGACTACCGCCACCGAGTCGGCCGGGCCTGCCAAAGAGCGCAGGGGCGGGGTGCCCATAGGAGCTCGGAGCGCAGCCCTGATGGCAGCCGGCTCATCGCTCAAACCCGGGGTGGCTCGCGGCTCGATCACCTGCACGCGGAGACCGTCCGGCAGGTCCACCCAAAGGCCGGATTTCCCGTAGGCCAGCCTGATGCGCATCAGCCCGGCTGCCCCCGATGGAGGAGCACACCCGACGCCTCCGTGAACCGGCCCAGGTCGGCCAGCGCCCGCACCGCATAGGCCTGGTACCTGTCACGCTTTTGGCTGATGGGAGGATCGAGCGGAGGTAGCAGGCCGAAGTTCGGCTTCATTGGCTGAAAGCTCTGTGCCTCCGCCCCGGACACGTACCGGCACAGCGCACCTATCATGGTGGTGCCGGGAAAAGCCACGGGGGATTCACCGCGCGCGAGCCTGGCGGCGTTAAGCCCCGCTACAAGGCCGCTCGCCACAGAGCCTATGTAGCCTTCCGTCCCAGTGAGCTGTCCGGCAAAGAGCAGGCCGTCTCGGCGGGAGTACTGGAGCGTTGGTTTGAGCAGAGCGGGAGAACACAGGAATGTGTTCCTATGCATCTGGCCGTACCGCATGAACGCGGCATGAGCCAAGCCTGGGATCAGGCGAAAGACGCGCTCCTGCTCCCCCCACTTCAGGTTGGTCTGAAAGCCGACGAGGTTGTACAGCGTTGCAGCCAGGTTGTCCTGCCGGAGTTGGACGACGGCAAAGGGGCGCCGGCCCGTCCGGGGATCTCGCAGACCGACCGGCTTGAGCGGGCCGAAGGCGAGGGCCATCGGCCCCCGTCGAGCGAGCTCTTCGACGGGCAGGCATGCCTCGAAGAAGTGCGCATCCTCTCGCTCAAAGCCCCGCAGGGGAATCGTTTCTGCGCCCAGCAACTTGTCAAGAAAAACGTCATAGTCCTCGCGCGACATCGGGCAGTTGATGTAGTCACCTCCCTCGCCATCCAGGGGCAGACCGCCGCTTCCGCGCCCGTAGCGGCTGGCGCGAAAGGCAATCTGCAGGTCCACAGAATCGGCAGCCACAATGGGAGCCATCGCGTCATAGAAGGAGAGGTGACCCGATCCCGTCAAGGAGGCAATGGAGTCGCTCATCGGGGCAGATGTCAGAGGGCCGGTGGCTACCACGACGATCCCTTCTTCCGGGATGCTGCGCAGCTCCTCGCGCACCAGGGTGATGCCTTCGTGGCAGGCAACGCGCTCCGTGACACACCCGGAAAAGGCCTCGCGGTCTACTGCCAGCGCGGCGCCTGCGGGTACAGCCGCCGCGTCAGCACACGCAAGCACCATCGAGCCCAAGACCCTGAGCTCCTGCTTGAGGAGTCCGGGCGCACGGTCAACCAGATTGGAGCCAAGTGAGTTGGAGCATACCAGCTCGGCGAGCTGCCCGGACTGGTGCGCGGGCGTCATCTTCTCCGGCCGCATCTCGTACAGAGTGACGCGGCATCCTCGCTCAGCCGCCTGCCAGGCGGCCTCGCTCCCGGCTAGGCCGCCGCCGATCACGACTATCTCACTCATACGACAAGCTTGCCCCCGCACTCTACTCCGCCGACTGCGTTCCGCGGCCGATTATACCACGCTAGCTGCGGCTTTCCCAATCGGATTGCCTATGCTATACTCGCGCCATCTTGGAGGGCCTCATGCGTGCGGTCGACATCATCGCTCGAAAACGGGATGGACAGCCCTTGTCCGACGACGAGATCTCTTTCTTCGTCGACGGCTTCACCCGCGGCACGATCCCGGATTATCAGGTTGCGGCCTGGCTGATGGCCATCCTCCTGCGGGGGATGGAGCACCACGAGACGGTCGCATTGACCATGGCCATCGTTCATTCGGGCAAGCAGCTGGACCTGCACGATGTCGCCCCATTTGTCGCTGACAAACACTCAACAGGCGGTGTCGGCGACAAAACCACACTCGTGGTCGGCCCTCTGGTTGCCGCGGCCGGCGTCCGGGTCGGAAAGATGTCGGGCCGTGGCCTAGGGTTCACGGGAGGCACGCTCGACAAGCTCGAATCAATCCCCGGCTATAGGGCGGACCTCGGGACCGACGAGTTTCGCCACCAGCTAGCGTCGGTGGGTCTTGTGGTGACGGGCCAGTCGGTGGACCTCGCTCCGGCAGATGGCAAGCTGTATGCACTGCGCGATGTCACCGCCACGGTGCAGAGCCCGCCACTAATCGCCAGCTCGATCATGGGCAAGAAGATCGCATCGGGAGCCGACGGAATCGTGCTCGACGTGAAGGTAGGCAACGGTGCCTTCATGAAGACCGAGCAAGAGGCCGCAGATCTCGCGCGCCTGCTTGTCGACATCGGCCGAGGGGTGGGTCGCAAGGTACGGGCCGTCATCTCCGACATGAGCCAGCCACTCGGCGATGCTGTAGGGAATGCGCTCGAGCTGAAGGAGGCCATCGACACCCTACACGGAGCCGGGCCGTCCGACTTTCGCCAGCACTGCCTCACGGTCGCCACACAGGTGCTTCTCCTCGAACGCCAGGAGGCTGCGGAGACGATCACCCCGGAATTGGAGAGGCTCCTGGACGGAGGGATGGCATGGGAGAAATTCCGACAGTGGATTGGCGCACAGGGAGGGGACCTGGGCTATGTCGACGAGCCAGGACGCCTTCCCTCCTCCCGCCTGACAGCTCCGGTGCTGGCTAGCAGGTCGGGCTATGTCTCAGGAGTTCGAGCGGACGTGGTTGGGCTCGCCTCGATGCAGCTCGGTGGTGGTCGTGCGGAGAAAGATGACGCCATCGATCATTCGGTCGGGGTGGTTCTCAGCGCCAAGGTCACCGACTGGATCGAGGAAGGCCAGCCTCTCCTGACCATCCACGCAAACAGCGAAGCTAGGCTACAGGAGGCAGCTGCCAGGCTTGCGGCTGCCTATGTGTGGAGCGACACACCTGTCAAGCCGCCTCGCTTGACGCACCAGATCATGTTCTAGGCGAGCCTCACTCCCTCACCAAGACGCGAGCCCTCGCTCAGCAACGACCCGTTCGTAGACGGCCGCAGTTGCCTGCGCAATCCGCCCCCAGTTGAACTGCTCGCGGGCGGTGCGGTACGCATTCTCTACCCTAGCGGCGGCCCACTCGGGGTGCTGCAGCGTGTGCAGGATGCCCCACGCGAGGGAGGCTGGGTCATCCGGGTAGACGGTGATGCCCGTCTCGGCATGCTTGACCACATCCTTAAGCCCCCCCACTTCGCTCACCACCACCGGGCACCGCGCTGCCATTGCCTCCAGTGCGACAATGCCAAAGGGCTCGTATAGGCTGGGGAAGACGGCGCAGTCGGCGACCTTGAAGAGCCGATCCCTGTCCGCATCGCTCACAAAGCCGACCACGAACACCTTCTCGCCCACGCCGGTGCTCCAGGCCAGGGAGCGGAGGGCATCCAACTCGGGCCCTTTGCCGGCAACGACCGCTTTGACCGACGGGTAGTGCGACAGCACGTGGGGCATCGCCTTGACCAGAACCTGCATCCCCTTCTCGTGGACTACGCGCCCGACCGTGAAGAGGATCTTTTCCTGCGGCATTGCGAACCGGTTTCGGAACTGCGCTAGATCCTGTCCTTCCAGGAGGTCGAATCGGGTGGTGTCCACGCCGTTCGGGATGATGTCGATCTTGGAGCTCGGACACTGGAAGTAGTCCGAGATCTCGTCGGCCATGTATTGGCTACAGGCGATCACCCGCCACGACTCAAAGGTGAGCCACCACTCCACGTGATGAATGGCGCGCGATTGGTCACTCCCCAGATAGCCCCGCCCGCGGCCACGCTCCGTCGCATGGATCGTGCTCACGAGAGGGAGTTTGTAGGTTCGCTTGAGTGCTGCGCCGGCAAAGGCCACCAGCCAGTCGTGAACGTGGATTGCATCGAAGGGTCCCGAGGTTCTCCAGAGGTCGTGCGCTACTTCCTCGAGCTTGAGGTTCGCCTGCCAGGCAGCTGTGTAAAAGTCGCCGACCGGTGCCGGGAGATCCACCCGATGGACCACGGCCGAGCCGACCTGCTCCACCGGCTCGCCTCCCGCCCAGCCGGGCGTGACCAGATGAACCTCAACCCCAGGCAGCATCCCGAGTGGCGGCAGCAGTTCAGCCACGTGTTTGCCCAATCCGCCCACAACGTTCGGTGGATACTCCCACGACAGCATCAGAACTTTCATTGCTTCCTCCGATGGTTCTCCTGCATCGGATGCAGGTCGCACCGTCTACTCGCCTTCGGTTGCCGGCAGGAACTGCCCGCCTCGGACTACGTACAGGGCCATCGACCCGTCTGCACTGCGGTGCTTGAGGGCCTCTTCGGTCCTCTGCCGTGCGGAGTCAGTTCCGCCCTCCAAGGCGCTGCTCATCACCCCGAGGAGGTCCTGCGCGGCAGCATAAGTCCACGCGGCGACACCACGCGGCGCCACGCCCCCCGAGAGCGCTTCGTAAGCGGAGCGGAAGTCGGAATCCATTGCTCCCGACCCAAACGGGCTCGCCGCGTAGACTCCTTCACTGGCTGCCCCAGCCAGCTTGACTAGCAGTGCGCTAGCAGCCTCTGGGCCACCAAAGATCGTGCCGCCGAAACCCCCCGCCCGCAGAGCGACAATCCACGCCGCCGCACGCGACGTCTCAGCCGCCACGAAGAGCAGATCGGGCTCTTCCGCGAGTTCCACGAGCAGATTGGCAGCATCGTCGTCGCTCGCATAGCACGCCGAGAGAAGCACCTCACCTCCCTGGGCTGCAAAAGCGTCGGAGAAACCCTCTGCCAGCGCCAGATCGGCGGCATCGGCTCCATGCAGGATCGCGGCGGTGTGAGCGCCAAGGACACCGGCAGCCAGGTTGGCTTCGAGCTCTCCCAGATAGCGGGGGGCGGCGAAGGGAGTGACTAGGGCCAAACCGCGGGTGGCATACTCCGGCGCAGAGGCTGTCGCCGTGCGCGGGGAGAGCCCACCGATGACGCCCAGAATGCCCACGTCGACTGCCATCTCGACGGCCTGAGCAGCGGCCTCCTGTGCGTCGTTCATATCGTTTAGTGCCACCAACTCAACAAGATAGCCGCCGCCGATGCCGCCGGCCTGATTGACCTGTCGCACCGCCAACCGTGCGGCATAGAGCGCCTCGTAGCCAAGGTCACGATACAGGCCCTCAAAGGGCGCAGAAAGCCCCAGCTTGACCGTCTCTGGCACCGTGCCGGGAAAGGCACACGACGCGAGCAAGAAGAGACACGAGCCGAGGAGGAGGAGGAGACGGCCCGCGCGCCGACTCACTGGTACTTCTCCTGGTTCTTGAGATGCTCCTCCAGCGTGGAGGCGAACACGTGCGAGCCGTCCCCAACGGCATGGAAATAGAGGTAGGTGGTGGCTGCCGGCTGCAGCACAGCCTCTATCGAGGCAAGTCCGGGATTGCAGATGGGGCCCGGGGGCAATCCCTGCCTCCTGAAGGTGTTGTAGGGCGAGTCCACTGTAAGGCCCTCACCAGGCAGCATGGGGTTCCACCAGTTCCCAGTCGCTGCGTCATAGCCCTTGGCGTACTGCACCGTCGGATCAGAGTTCAGCCTGAGTGCTGTCTCGTTGACGTAGGCCGGGTCGAGGCGGTTGAAGTAGACACTTGCGATGATCGGGCGCTCTTCCGGGACCACTGCTTCTCGCTCAACGATAGAGGCCAGAATCACCAGGTCGTAGGCCGTGAGCGGTCGGTAGGCGCTGGTGGCAATGTCGAACAGTTGCCGGCCGGTAAGTGCGGCCTCGATCTCGGCAGCGGCACGCAGGTCGAAATCTGCGAGCATGCGGCCGACGACCTCTGCGGGCGTCGCCTCCGCCGCGAACTCGTATGTGTCTGGAAAGAGGAAGCCCTCCAAAGAGGCGCCGACCGGCCGGCCGCTCAACCACGCATAGTCATACTGGTCGCTGCGCACCTCGGATAGGAATGCGTCGCTGGACATCAGACCACGCTGCTCCAGCAGCCAACCAATCTGCTCTGCCCGCCAACCCTCCACGATGGTGACCGTCAAGGCATTCACTGAGCCGGTCTGCAAGGCCTCGGCAACTTCTGGGATGGTCATTGTGGCTTTCAGGGTGTAGGTGCCGGCCTGCAGGCTGGCGTCGAGGCCCTCGTACGACATGTAGCGCCGAAAGACATCGCCGCTGACGACCAGGCCTAGCTCCTCCAATCTCTGCGCGACGGCCGTTGCCGTTTCGCCTGACTCGACAATGAACGTCACTGGAGCTGGATCCTCGCCCGTCGCTACGAGCTCTTCCTGATGCTGGCTGAGGTAGAGGCTCTGGAAGAAGGCATTGGGCGATTCGAAGGAGAGCTCGAGTGCCACACTTGGGCCGGATGCTGGCCGTGCTTGCAGATCCTCGCCAATGAGCCGAGCACCCACGAGCCCTCCGGCAGTGAGGATGGCAATCGTCCCGACCAGCAGAGCCACCCGCGACAGGTTGCGCAGCCAGTCAGGAATGAGGCGTTGGATCGGTCGCACCTCAGCCAGAAGGACCACGAGCAGAGCCACACCCCAGGCTATCGCCCCTGCCTTGGCCCATGAGACCAGGGCAACGTACGGAACATCACTCATCATGAGACCTCAATCCTCGACACGCTGGGCATCGAGGTAATCCTGCAGTATGACGGCGGCGGCTACCGCATCTACCCGCTCCCTACGGGCCCGGCTGCTCCGGCCCGTCGCGAGCAGGACCCCCGCCGCCCGTTGCGTGGAGCCGTGCTCATCCCACAGGTGGAGCGCAACCCTTAGTCCCAAGGCCTTGGTCGCTTCGAGCAAGCCGGCCGCGTAGCGCTCAAGCCGCCTGGCCCGCGGGCCTACGCTGTCGTCGGCGTTCAGGGGATGCCCAACGACGACAATGTCCACCTGGTGTGCCAGACAGAGAGAGGCTATTGTCTCATAGTCCTCCACCTTGGAGCGCCGCTGAATCACATCCAGGGGTGAAGCGATTAGGCCGGTGGGGTCGGAAACGGCGACGCCGATCCTACGCTCCCCAACGTCAAGCGCCAGGCACCTGGTCACCTCAGCACCAAAACCTGGATCCGGAACGGCAGATACGGTACCCGATCCAGCCACCGGAAACGCTTGATCCATTCGGGCCCGACGACGACCGTCGGTCGTGCCCCCAACGTAAGCGTGTCGCTCAAGACTCGCACCGCCTCCTCAACCTCGAGTCCGGCAGCGAGGGACCGCACCTGCCTGCGATCCACTTCGGTGACGAGCGCAGCCGAGGCTCCCGCCACCAGGCGAACCCTGCGCCCGTCGATCTCGACCTCGTCGTCCAGCCGGAAGGCGATCTCCTCTGACTCGAGCGCATAGGTGCTCGGTATCTTGGCCTTGAGTGACTGCTCAGCCAGGAGCCTTGCCTGCGCCTCGTCCACTGCGGTGCCAGCTGCATAGATGCGCATGGTCAAGAGCAGCGTATCGGCCTGCGCGTCCAGAAACTGGTCGTACACCTCAGAAAGGATCTCGACGGTCATGGACTCCGCCGGCAGGAACTCCTGGCCAGTCAGCAGGCCCTGGAGCTGCCCAAAGGCTCGCTGCTCTAGCTGCTCAAGAAGAGCGCCCCTCAGCTTGTCCATGTCGGCTCGGGTCACAACACCGACCTGTTTGACCCCGCCGCCGGACGTGGCCTTCTCGTTGATGACACGCACCTTTCCTCGGAGGTCGGCCGTCTCGACCGTGTTGATCGTCGCGGCGGCGACATTCCCGACTGGCCCGGGCTCGAGTGCCTCTATGTCAGCCAGGGCGGTAGCCCCGACGCGCCCTTCGAGACTGACGTTGCCCACGGTCCTGAAGCGAACTGTCGTTCCGGTAGAGGTACGCACGACTGTGCCCGTCACGATGTCGCGAGCGGTCGCCGCCTGGTTGATGAACATGACGGCTCCCTTCGCCGGGGCATCGGGGGCATCCCGTTTCTCGAGGGTGGGAGCCTCGCCAACCTGCTCAACCTCGACTTCGACAACGCGAGCCGGGATCGTCAGGTCCGTTAGGCTTGTCTTCGCCGCGTCGGGATCTGCCACCAGCTGCAGTGTGGTCTCGACGGACTCGCGGTACGGGACGACGCTGATGCGCGCTTCAGGAACCGTCAGTGCAGCCAGCCCCGCGACCAGTGCGATCAGCAGGGCAAAGATCACCAACGCAAGAACGCGGCCCAGCCATAGGTGAGCCTCTCCGGTGTAGCCAGGATCATGGAGACCCTGTCGCAGCCGGCGGACACGCCGAGATGCCGCTCGATACGCATCGGAGCGACCCGGGAGCCCAGTCCGCCACAACTCCCACCGGCCAATGGCCTCTGAGCTGACGGTGGCAACCCCCTCCTCACGGGCGACTTCCCTGATCCGGCCATCGCGCGTGACCAGGGCCACCTCGATAGCGAGCTCTGTTGCCTTGCGCCTGAGCAGCCGCAATGAGAGGGGGTCACGCAGTCCAGAATAGCCCCCGGGAAGCACCAGCAGAACGCGCCTTGCCTGCGCCCCTTCCAGCAAGTGCCGAATGGCCGGCAGGTCATCATCAGGCTGCAGGTACACTACCTGTTGCATGCACACACAAACCTTCTGAGGATGCGGGCAAGTGCAGCTGCCCTCCCCCCACTACAGGAGCTTCTGCAAGATGCGCATTGGCCTACTGACGGGGTCGGCCAAACGGGCACTCCAAGCCGCCAGCGCGAGGGCAGACACATCACCGGAGTGGCGCCCGCCTTCCGTCCGGTTCACGATACCGGGGACATCGGTAGGGCGCAGGCGGACCAGCTCGGGATACCGGCCGAAGGTCAGACGCTGGCTCAAGAAGAGGCCCCTTGCGGCATCCACCAAGACCCGGCAGCGAGCTCCCGCCACCACAGACAAGGACACGATGTGGCAGCGGTTCGCCCGACCGCTCGTGCATCTCGGCAAGCAGCCCCTCGACCGCCTCTCGCCACAGGCCCAGAGCCGGCTGCATCACCGCGACGAGCTGTTCGATCACTTCCTGAGCGAGCTGCCCGGCCGCCAGGGAGCGCTGGAGCGTTTCTGCCTTGTCGGGGGAGAGGCGCCACTGCCGCTCAAGCGCCTCTGTCAAGAGACACCCCCCAGCATCAACACTGCCGGTGGCAACGGGCCGGCCACCGCGCCACCACACGATGCCCGTGTGCGCTCCTCCCACATCCAGAAGGATCCCCTGCGCCCCGGTGGCACACGAAGCCAGCGCCACGGGAGCCACGGTCATCGTGAGCGATGAGAAGGACAGCTGCTCCGACAGGCGGGTCCACCAGTCAATCGCATCACGCCGCACTGCGGCGGCAAAGACACTGGCGGTCAGCTCGGCGCCCCGAAATCCAACCGGATCAGTTACGCCCTGTCCATCGACACCCAAGGCCACGGGCAGGGCCTCGACCAGCACCCACTCACGGTCGTGACGGGCCCTGACTTTGCCCTCCGATAGGTTCACGGCCCGGCCCAGGACCGCCTCCAGCTCACGCTCGCCGACCTCGCGCGCCGGATCGCTCCGCTTCAGGCTTACGGGAGATGCCCATCCCCTCATCTGAGATGCGGGAAGCCCGACTATGATGTGATCGGCACCTTGCCAGCCATCCGAGCGCTGCTCAGCCATCGCCTCCGCCTGAGCGAGGGTCTCCTCCACAACCTGGTCGACCTGTGCGCCGGGGCGCACGCGCTTCTCGCCCCAGCCATACACCGCCGGACCGCCTGCGCCGGGGCCCACCGCCAGGACCCGCAGGACAGTAGAGCCGGGGTCCACGACGACGAAATAGGGAGTTGCCGCCGGCGGCCGGCGGCGGCCCCGGGCGGCCAGCCGCGGCCACCGAACTCGCTTTGCCCCTTGGCTATCTGAGCCGGGGGTAGCCGAGACGTCGGAGCGAACCTTCATCCGCCGATTGCTTTCTCCACCAACCCCGGCACCAGTGCCAGCGCCTGGTCCATGTGGCTCACGTCGCGCCCACCTGCCTGCGCCAAGGTCGGTTTTCCGCCCCCGCCCCCGCCGACGGCCCGGGCCACTTCCTGCACAATGCTGCCGGCCTTGATGCCGCGCTCTACCAGGTCGGGCGTCACGGCGGCCACAAAGCTCGGCTTGTCGCCGACTACAGCACCGAGCACGACGACGGCTGAGCTCAGCCTCTCACGGAGCCAGTCGGTCATCTCCCGCAGGGTCTCGACCGTGCCCGCTTGCACGCGAGCGACGAGCACCTGCACGCCCGCCACATCGCGCACGTCTCGCACGAGCCCTTCGAACTCGGCGCGCGCGATATTGCGCTGCAGCTCGGCAATCTCCTTCTCCTTGGCGTGGAGCTCACCCATCAGCCGCAGGACCGCCCGATCCACGTCATCTGGCGCTGAACCAAGATGCGTCGCCGCGGCGTCGAGGACCCCGAGCCTCTTCTGGACCATCCGCTGCGCCGCCCGTCCTGTCGCCGCCTCGATGCGCCGTATCCCGGAGCCAACGCTGGTCTCTGAGAGAATGCGAAAGAAGCCGATGTCGCCCGTCTGCATGACGTGCGTTCCGCCGCACAGCTCCTGGCTGAACGGCTCCTCCTCCCACCCTATCTTGACCACGCGTACGTGCTCGCCGTACTTTTCTCCGAAGAGCGCCATTGCGCCACCAGCGACGGCTTCCTGGTACCCTTTCTCTTCTGTCGTCAGCGGGTAATTGGCCAAGATCGCATCATTGACAGACCGTTCGACCGAGTCAAGCTCCTCCTGCGTCAGCATACTGCCATGGGTGAAGTCGAAGCGCAGCCTCTCCGGTGCCACAAGCGAGCCGGCCTGCTGGACATGCTCCCCGAGGATGTAGCGCAGCTCGCTGTGCAGCAAGTGCGTGGCGCTGTGATTGCGCGCGATATCCATCCTCCTGTCCACATCAACCATAGCGGTGACCGATTGCCCTGCCTGTGGCCGGCCGTGCACCACGCGCCCTGCGTGCACAATCAGCCCCGGGATAGGCTGATGCATCTGCGAGACCTCTATCTCCCACCTGGGCTCCTCTTCGTCGCCTTCAAAGCGCGCAAGTGTGCCCGAGTCCGACACCTGCCCGCCGCTTTCGACATAGAACGGAGTTGCCAGAAGGACTACCTCGACTTGGTCCCCCTGCTTTGCCGACGCCACGCGCACGCCGTCACGCAACAAAGCGAGGACGGTGGTTTCGGCTTCTACCTCGTCGCGAGCAAGGTTCTCCACTCCATCCAGTCCCAGCCGTCCGTCCGCCTTCAGATCCTGGTAGAGCTGCTTGTAGGCGTTCAAGTCGTCGTCTGCCTGTGTCACAAACTGCTGCGTTGCCCGCGCCCGAGTGCGCTGCTCTTCCAGCGCCTGCCTGAACCCCGCCTCGTCGACAGAGAAGCCCTGTTCTTCAGCCACGTCGCGCGTTAGGTCGAGCGGGAAGCCGTATGTGTCGTATAGACGGAACGCGTCCGGCCCCGGAACGCACGTGGCGCCCTTCGCCCGAAGGTCGGCCATCACCGTGTCGAGCAGCGCCAGGCCCACATCCAGAGCCCGCTGGAAGCGGTCCTCTTCCTGCCCGATCACGCTGAGGATGTATTTCCTCCGGCGTCGAAGATCTGCGTAGTGTGCGCCGTAGAGATCGATCACGACCTGTGCAAGGTCACCCAAGAATGGGCCTTCAAAGCCCAGCTTGCGTCCGAAGCGTGCCGCCCGGCGCAGTATCATGCGGAGCACGTAGTTGCGGCCTTCATTTCCTGGGATCACCCCGTCTCCGACCAGGAAAGTCACTGCCCGGCTGTGATCCGCAATCACGCGGTAGGACACCAGATTCTGCTGTACCTGAGCCTCGCTGTGCCCCAGCATCTCTTGGGTCTTGAGGACTATCGGCCGCAGCAGGTCGGTCTCGTAGTTGGTCTCGGCGCCCTGCGAAAGGCCTGTGACCCGCTCGAGTCCCATGCCAGTATCCACGTGGCGCGCCGGAAGTGCCTCCAGCTTCCCCTCCGCATCGCGGTCGTACTGGATGAAGACCAGGTTCCAGATCTCGACGTAGCGCCGACAGTCGCCATTCACCTGGCAGACGTGTGAGGGATCGCTCTGCTTGTCGCAGTACTCGAGGCCCCGATCAAAATGGATCTCGCTGCAGGGGCCACATGGCCCGCTGGGCCCCATCGCCCAGAAGTTGTCTTTGCGGCCACTAAAGAGCACATGGTCGTGGGCGATGTCTGTCTCCGCCCTCCAGAAGTTGAGCGCCTCTTCGTCCGTGCCCAAATCGCCCTGGTCATCCCGGAACACAGTGCACCACAGCCGGCCCTTGTCCATGCCCCATACGTCCGTGAGGAGCTCCCACGCCCAGTGGATCGCCTCGCGCTTGTAGTAGTCGCCGAAGGACCAGTTGCCCAGCATCTCGAAGAAGGTGTGGTGGAAGGCCGAGTGCCCGACCTCCTCCAGGTCGTTCAGGTGCCCCGAGACGCGCATACACTTTTGTGAGTCGGTCACCCGCGTCTGGCGCGGCTCCTCAAGTCCCAGGAAATAGCTCTTGAACTGGTTCATTCCTGCGTTGGTGAGGAGCAAGGTCGGATCGCCGACCGGTACCAGCGAAGCGCTGGGCACGATGACGTGCCCCTTGCTCGCAAAAAAGTCCAGGAAGCTCTGGCGAACTTCCGCACCCGTCATCCGTCTCATTCTTCCATCCTTCGATCGACTGGCTGCTGGCCTAAGAATCGGCGCCGCGCAGTGCGCCCAACTCGCTGAACCTACGGGATCGTCACCGCACCACAGGTGACCCGATTCTGATCGGGGTCATAGACGTGGCCGGCCTTCACAACATCTGTCACGCAGATCTCGAAGGTCCCGGTGGAGCGCGACTTCTGCCGGAAACTGGCGATGCCGCGAGCACCGGTCTGGGCTTGCTGAGCCACAACGCTGCCGTTGGGCAGGGTCCACTCTGCACTCACGGTCGCCCCGCTGACCAGGAGCCCGTGGTCATCGACGATGCGGATACTCCCTGAGATCACATAGCGCCCAGCCCCCAGATCCTTGTACTGAGCCTTGATTGCGTGCACGTGCAGCGAAGGGAGCGACTCGGGCACGAGGGCGCAATTCTGACCTGTAGCCGGGCCATCCACGACCTGCACCTCCCAGGTCTGGTCGACATACCCATCTGCGCTGCAGCGAAGCGTGTAGGTCCCCGGCGCCAGCAGGCGATGGTAGTCGCCCACCTGGGGATCCGTCTCCATGGGCTTGGTCACCTCGAGCACATCGACCGTCGCGCTCAACGGCAGTCCCGTGGTCGCGTCGGTTACGAGGCCCCGGACACCCCGAAGCGAGCGCTGCATCCACCATATCATTGCATCCTGGTTGTTGGCCCAGTAGCTGTCCATCTGGCTGTAGGGCGGCGGCTGCGAGTTCGAGACTTCGATGGTCACGTGATGCTCATTGTGCCAATGGTACGCCCAGTCCTGCATTCCCCCTCGGATGATGTACCATTCCCATCCCCGGGTGATGCCGTGGTAGAATCCGCCATTCCATATCATCGGGTTCCGCGAGGCATACCCCTCTCCGTATTCGATGAACAGGGCATCGTCTGGCGCGTAGTCAGGGACGTCTGGCACGCTGTCCCACGGCAGATTCACGACCAGCGCACCCGAGTGATAATTCGCACCCATCGTCATGCTATGGCCGTAGCTAAAGCTCATCGCAGCCTGTGTCTCGGGCTCCCGTCCGGACGGATCATCCACCGGATCGGTGATGCGGTCGGGAAAGTCCCGATTCAGGTTGACGCCATGTGCGTTGTAGTAGCTGCCCGACATGTAGCCATCCGGGTTGAAGAGCGGAAAGAGCCAGATCTCCAGCTCATCCACCAGGGCCGTCAGCCCTGGATCGGCTCCGTAGTTGGCCGTCAGGAGCTCTGCCAGCCGCAGGCACAGCTCCGCACCGACCGGCTCTATTCCGTGCATCGTGCTCACATACCGGAACTCGGGCTCGTCCTCCTCGACGTCGGGGTGGTCTGTGATCTTGAGCATCCACAGAGCACGCCCCTGGACCGACTGGCCGATCGACACCATCCGCACCAATTCGGGGTGCGCTGTCGCCAGTGCCTGCATCCTGGCCACCCACTGATCGTAGGTCGGCCAGCCGCTCGGCTGATCGGTGCCGGGGCCGTACAATCGCCAGGCCCGCAGTGCTTCGTTGGGAATGGCCACTGCCTTCAGGCCCGCGCGGCCAAGGGAGGCCGCTTCCTCTGCGCTGATGTACACAGTGGCGACCAGAGGCGAAAAGGGCGCACCAGGTTGAGGGTAACCGCCCGACTCGAGCTCCACCCGAGCGATATCGATCTGGGAGGCAACCAGCGTCGCCATATCCCGCGGTGCGGCGATCTGAACCTGCGCAGGGTATCGATCCGAAAAAGGGAAGGGTTCTGGAGTCGCGGCAGCGTCCTCCTGGAGCGCACGGCCGACCGCCGGCCACGCGGCCAGCATGACCAGCAGATAGCAAAGAAGAGCAGAGAACCACCGAAGCGCTCTTGTCCGTGCCACTTTCACCTCCAATCCGTAGCCTGGCGCGCCCGTCGCCGTCGGTCGGGATTATACTCGCGAAGACAGCCCCAAGCAAATGCCCCCCACGCCCCAGACCGGGTGAGTCGTGGCCGGTTTTGACAGCGTCGTGGCTCTGGGCTAGAATCATGGGTGCCCCGGCCGGCCGTTCTGCCGGGAGACTCTTCGATGGAGCAGGTGCGAAATGGCGAAGTTGGCGTTTCGATGGCTCTTGGCGCTCGTCTGCCTTGGCCTTGTTCTTACCCTGGCTCTGCCCGCCGGTGCGGACCCGCAGGAGCGATGGCTCCCGTTCGATGGTGACTCCGCCGCCTCACAGCCGATCCTTGGCGTGATCGGTTCAAACGGCGAGGCCATTGACCTGGCGGCAGATCTTCCGGGCGCCTGGACAGCGGGCATCCAGGAGGGCGGCCGAGATTTCTCACGCCTCTACGGCGACGGCTATGGCCACCCAACCAAGGTTGGGATGCCGGACCTTCCCGTGTTCCGCCGGGATGTCGAAATCCCCTTCGGTGGCAGCGTTACCGTGGAGCTGGTCTCTGCCGACTATGCGGAGTATACCCTTGCCGACCTCGACCTGGATCCCATCTACCCACTTCAGCCCTCTCTGCGCAAGACGGATGATGCAGAGGCGGGCGCTACGTTCCAGATTGAAGACGCGTTCTATGCCTCGGGCGGTCTTTATCCGACGTCGCCGGTGGCTCTCGGCGAAGCCTACACGATCCGCGGGCACCGCGCGCAGCCTGTGGAGGTCTGGCCGGTTGCCTACAACCCCACTGCCGGCACGGTACGCCTCTACCACAAAGTTACCTTCCGCCTGCTGCTGAGCGGCGGCGACCTCGCCCTAACGAAAGCAATGGCCGAGCGGCATGCGTCGCCGGCCTTCGAGAGCCGCCTGGCCGCCCATATCGCCAACTACAACCAGGGAAGCGGCGCCAGGCAGATCTCTCCCGACGAGAGCGTGGGATACCTCATCATCGCAGCGGACGCCTACTACGACAGCATGGTGCCCTTTGTCGCCCTCAAGGAGGGCCGCGGCTACGACGTCACCATCACCAAGACCTCTGAGATTCCCAACGGGGGCACGACAGCCGGCATCAAGGCCTACATCCAGACGGCCTACGACACCTGGCCGGTGCCGCCGTCCTTCGTGTTGCTGGTCGGCGACACCAACACGATACCCACCTACACCGGCCCGGAGATCGGGACATCCACCGACCTCTACTACGGCTGCATGGACGGAAGCGCTGACTGGCACCCTGACCTGGGGCGGGGACGATTCCCCGTTCGCTCTGCCGCTCAGACCACATACATGGTCGACAAGTACCTGGCCTATGCCAACCTCACGGGCCAGGAGCCCTGGATCAAGGCCACCTCCTTCGCGGCGACCTGTGACGACTACCAGACGGCGGAGGGAAGCCACAATTATGTCATCAACAACCACACGCTCCCCAACGGCTACACGGGCACTTTCCCTAGCAACCCACAGCCGGGCGGGGACAAGCTCTACTGCGTCACCTACGGGGCCACTCACCAGGACCTGATAGATGCCTTCAACCTGGGCCGCTGGGCCATCATCTACTCGGGGCACGGCAGCTACAGCGGTTGGGAGATGAGCTTCACGCCGGCTGACGTCAAGAACCTGACCAACGACGGGATGTTCCCCTTTGTCGCCAGCCACGCCTGCCTCAGCGGCGATTTTGGCCAGACCGAGGTATTCGGCGAGACCTGGGTGCTCGAGCCAAACCAGGGCGCCCTCGTCTACTGGGGCTCGTCAACCTACAGCTACTGGGGCGAGGATGATGTGCTCGAGCGGCGCATGTTTGACAACCTGTTCTCGGCCGATCCTCATCCCACAATCGCCGAGATGACCGATGCAGGCCTGGCTGGGGTCGAAACCAGCTACCCGAGCATGGCAAGGTACTACTGGGAGACCTACAATGTTCTAGGCGATCCTGCTGCCAAGCTATTCCTGGAGCCCGATCTGCCCACCTTCACGCTGGCGGTGAACCCCGCGGAACACGAGGTATGCACCAGCGGCACGGCCCACTCAACCGTGACCATCGGCTCCATCATGAACTACAACGGGCTCGTCTCGCTGAGCACGGGGGCGCTGCCGCCGGGCGTCACGGCGTCCTTCGCACCCGCTTCCGCGCCTGCGCCTTACACTTCGGATCTGGCGCTTGGCGTTGCGGCAGGCACGCCGGCCGGTGAGTACCCCGTTGCCGTGTTTGCCAGTGACGGCACCTTGACGCTGGACGAGGAGGTAGCCCTGCAGGTGAGGACCAGCTCGCCGGCTGCGCCCGTCCTGGTGTCGCCGGCGGATGGAGCGACCGACCAGGCGCTGGCGCCTGTGCTGGACTGGGATGGCGTGCAGCAGGCCGGCAGCTACAACCTTCAGCTTGGATCGAGCCCCCTTTTCGCCGATCCCATCCTGGATGTGACGGACATCGCAGACACTGCCTTCGCGACCCCCTCGCCCCTGCAGGGCGGAGCGTGCTATTGGTGGCACGTGCAGGGTGAGAACGCGTGTGGGGTGGGGACCTGGGCGGAACCGTTCCACTTTGCCACGGTTGCCCTGGCAAACGCCTTCTACGACGATGTCGAGTCGGGGAGCGGTCAGTGGAGCCATCAGGCCGTCCAAGGCATCGACCACTGGGCCATATCCACGGCCCAATCGCACAGCCCAACACACTCGTGGTTCGTGCCGGACGACTCTACCAACACCGACACTCGCCTCTGGAATACCGCTGCCGTGCCTGTGGGCACCGGAAGCATCCTCTCCTTTTGGCACCGCTACCAGTTCGAGGGCACTGGATTCGATGGCGCGGTCCTCGAGTCGTCGACAGACGGCGGCGCAAGCTGGGCGGACCTAGGGGCATACATCACCGCGAACGGCTACAACGGCACCATCAGCAGCTTGTACGGCAATCCTCTGGGGGGCCGCGCGGGGTGGACAGGCGACTTGACCACCTGGACCGAAGTCAGCGTGGACCTCGGCAGCTTTGCCGGGCAGAGCATCCAGATCCGTTGGCGGCTTGGCTGTGACCTCTCCGTGTCCGACGTCGGCTGGAACATCGACGATGTGCAGATCACTGGACCGCTTCCACCGAACCCGGCACCGGCGCTCACCAGCATCACGCCCGACTCGGGGTCGCCAAGCTCCAGCACACCGGTCACGGTAACGGGAAGCAGCTTCACAGGTTCGCCGAGTCTCCGGCTTGGCGCGACCTGGCTGACGGACGTCGTCCTGGTGGGTCCGGCGCAGCTCACGGCAGTCGTCCCGGCGGGCATGTCCCCAGGGACCTACGACCTGGTGCTCTACAACGGTGACTGCCAGCAGGCCGTCCTCGCGGACGCGTTCACCGTCACCTCAGAGAGCACCGTTCACGTGCACGCAATGAAACTCTCCTATCAGGACCTAGGCGGGCGCCTCATCGTCGACGGCCAGGTGCAGGTCGTCAACCAGAACAAGGCCCGCGTGGCGGGCGCACTGGTTTCGGCCGAGTGGACTTTGCCGGACGGTTCGACGCAGACAAGGCAGGCGCTGACGCGCACCAATGGTGTTGCGTCCTTCCGCGCCAAGTCAACGCAAAGCGGAACATTCCGCCTGTGCGTCACGAACATCACCAAGGCGGGCTACCTCTACGATCCGAACCAGAACCGCGTGACCTGCAAGACCATCTCCATCCCATAGGTCAGCGAGACGCAGCGGGCCGGGCCCTGGGGCCCGGCCCGCTCTGCTGCCGCAGTCTATCGCGGCCTGGCCTGCCTGCCCACGCGGAAGGTGCGCATTGTCGAGACGGCTCATCGTTAACGCAGATGACTTTGGACGGACGCCAGCGGTATCGCGCGGCATTCTAGAGGCGCACCGCGACGGCATAGTGACCAGCACGACTGTCATGGTCAATCAGCCCGGGGTGGAGGTGCAGATCGACGAGTCCCTTCTGTGCCCGGAGCTTGGCATCGGCCTCCACCTTGTCTTTACCGCATGGCGCCCCGTCCTACCCCCAGAGAAGGTGCCGGGGCTCGTCGACGAAGCCGGTCACTTCCTGGAGCAGCACACCGTTTGGGCCTATGCCGGGCACATCCCCCTGGACCAGTTGCGTATGGAGCTTGGCGCCCAACTGCAGCGCTTTGTCGCACTTGCGGGCCGCCTGCCCGACCATCTCGACTGCCATCACTTTGTCCACCTGTACCCTCCTTTCTTCCAGGTCTACGCCGACCTTGCCCGCGACCATGCCCTGCCCCTACGAGTTCCCTTTCCTCCGGAGACTGACTTCACTCAAGCCGCCAAGACGCTTCCCTTCCTGGAGGGATTCCCGCGCGACTTGGTCCGGGGGATGATCGCCACCAACTCGGCACTCCTCAAGGCTCGAAACCTGCCGCATCCGGATCACTTCATCGGCACCTTTTTCGGCCGATCTTCCATCTCGCTCGAAAACCTCATCGGCACACTGCGCAGCCTGCCCGACGGCACCAGCGAGCTCATGTGCCACCCTGGCTATGTCGACGAGACGCTTTCGGCAAGCTCCTATGGCCCTGAACGCGAGGCAGAGCTGCGCACCCTCACGCATCCGGGCATCTGCCAGAGGGTGCGCGAGATGGGCATTGAGCTGGTGACCTTCGACGCGCTCCGTCCTCAGGGGGCCAGGGAAGCGCTGTAGCCGTGGTGGGTGTGGGCGACCCTCGTCCCAGCCCAAACGCCTCAGTACGCAACCTGCCCGGACTTGGCCCTTGCCTCGAACGCCCGTTCGCGATATACTCCCCAGGTTGATTTCTCACCAGGAGCACGGTATGCGCGAGATCACCATTGCCACCGTCCAGATGGCGCCCCGACTGGGTCAAGTCGAAGAGAACCTCAGCACCATGGTCAAGCTCGTGGACAGGATTGCCACGGAGCAGAAAAAGGTTGACCTGATCGTGTTCCCCGAGCTGGTCACGACCGGATACGAGATGGGGCCGGGCTTCACGGACGTTGCCGAGCGCGTTCCAGGCCAAAGCATCCATCTGCTTGCGCAGCGCGCCAGCGACTTTTCCACGCACATCGTCTTCGGCCTGGTGACCAAGGAAAAGGTCGAGTCGATCATCTACAACTCTGCCGCGCTGATAGGGCCGGAGGGCGAGCTGCAGGGCCTGTACCACAAGGTACACCTCCAGGGCGAGGAGCGCATTGCCTTCCGCGCCGGCTACCGACTCCCGGTCTTCGAGGCCGCCTTCGGCCAGGTTGGAGTCCTGCTGGGGTGGGACCTCGCCTTTCCAGAGGCTGCCCGGAGCCTGGCCCTCGACGGAGCCGAGCTCCTGTGTGTCTGCTCCGCCTGGACGCAGGCGCCCGACCAGGACCAAGAGGTGGCAGTAGACGAGTGGCGCACCTATGTCCACGCGCGCGCCCTTGAGAACTCGCTCTACGTCGCGGCGAGCAACCGCATCGGCGAGGAGTACACGTACCGTTTCTTCGGCGACAGCCGCATTGTCGGCACGCGCGGGGAGACCTACGTCTACGTCGAGGCAGAGCAAAGTGCGTATGCGGTCGCGACCGTCGACCTAGACGCCATCCGCAAGACGCGAGAAGAGCTACAGCACATCCAGTGCCGCCAGCCACAGGCTTACCGCAACCTGGTGCGCAAGTACTAGCCGTTCGCGGCGGCCCGTCATGCGGCACACGATTCCCATGAGCCGTACGGAAAAGGCAGTCGGGGCTTCAGCGGAGGTGGGCGCTGAGCCAGACCCTCCTCGATACGAGGTGATCCACCGGCAGCAGCTCTGGAAGAGTCCGTGGTACAATCTGCGGCAGGATCTGCTGCGAGACGAAGACGGCCGCGAGTTCACCTACACCGTCGTCGAGCACCCAGGGTCGGTGGTCATCCTCCCCATCACCCGCGACGGCCAGGTGGTGCTTATCCAGAGCTACCGCTATCCGGTGGAGTGCTACTGCTTCGAGCTTCCCGCGGGCGGCCTGGGCTCAGATGCCACCCCTGAGGCAGCGGCGCTGCGCGAGCTCGAGGAAGAGGTCGGGGGTCACGCCGAGGCGATTCGCCACGTGGGCCGCATCTACCCGTCCAACGGCATCTCCACGGAGGAGTGCCACATCTTCCTGGCTACCGGGGTGGAGCTGCGAGAGGCACATCGCGAGCCGACAGAGCGGATGCAGATCCACCTCGTCTCCCCTGACCAGGCAATCCGCATGGTGCGTGCCGGAGCGATAGCCGATGCGCGCGCCGCGATCGCGCTCCTTTGGTGTGAGCCGCTCTTGCGATAGGGGTCGCCTTGCCAGATTCTCGCGCTGAGCCCATCGTCAAGATCCGAGGCCTCCGGCATACCTTTGGCGCGGGCTCGGTCCGTCCTGTCCATGCGCTGGATGCGATAGACCTCGACATCTTCCAGGGAGAGTACCTCGCCATCCTCGGGCACAACGGCTCCGGCAAGTCCACCTTGGCCCGTCACCTCAACGTGCTGCTCGTTCCTACGGAGGGCGAGGTCTACGTACGCGGCATGGATACGCGGCTCCCGCAGAATGTTCTTCCAATCCGGCGTTGCGTTGGCATGGTCTTTCAGGTTCCCGACAACCAGATTGTCGCCAGCGTTGTCGAGGAAGATGTTGCGTTCGGCGCAGAGAACCTTGGTGTGCCCGAGCCCGAGCTGCACGAGCGCGTCGAGTGGGCGCTTGCCGCTGTCGGCATGCTCACCTTCCGAGACCGCGAGCCGCATCGCCTCTCTGCCGGGCAGAAGCAGCGTGTGGCTCTCGCCGGCGTGATGGCCATGAAGCCAGACGTCCTGGTCCTGGATGAGGCGACGTCGATGCTGGACCCAGAGGGCCGGAGCCAGGTTCTCTCGGCCGTGCGAAGCCTGAACCAAAATGAGGGCACCACGGTCGTGGCTATCACGCACTTGATGGACGAGGCGGTAGAAGCCGGTCGAGTGATCGTGTTGCAGCGCGGCCGGATCGCACTGGAGGGGCCGCCACACAACGTCCTCACGCAGGTCGAGCAGATGCGCACACTCCAGCTCGATGTTCCGCAGGCCGCAGAGTTGTCTTGGCTGCTGCACCAGCGCGAGCCATCCATTCCGGGCGACCTGCTGACCGTCCGCGAAGTCGTGGAGGGCGTACGCCTGCACGCCGAAACCCACACCAACGGCAGGCAGCAGCCCACGACATGAGCCAGCAACCGATGATCCGGGTCTCCGAGCTGCACTTTGCCTACCTGCGCGGGACCCCCATGGAGGTGACCGCCCTGCGGGGCATCTGCCTTGAGGTGCGCCGCGGTGAGCGGGTGGGCATCATCGGACGGGCGGGATCCGGCAAGTCCACCCTCGTACAGCACTTTAACGGGCTGCTACGCCCCGACAGCACCGGGCAGGTGCTGGTGGCCGGCAGCGACCTCGGCGATCCAGCCACCGACTTTCGACGCATCCACCAACAGATTGGGCTCGTTTTTCAGACCCCCGAGCAGCAGCTTTTTGAGCGCCTGGTCGGCGACGACATCGCCTTTGGACCTAAGCAGCTGGGGATCGAGCGCCCAGAGCGGCGAGAGCGGGTACGCTGGGCCATGGAGATGGTCGGCCTCGATTTCGACGCGTTCAAGGATCGCCTCACCCTGTCGCTGAGCGGGGGAGAGATGCGCAAGGTCGCCGTTGCAGGTGTGCTCGCCCTCAGGCCCGAGGTCCTTGTCCTGGACGAGTCCACGTCGGGCCTGGACCCAAGCAGCCGGCGCGAGATGCTCCGCCGGCTCGACAGGCTGCACCACGAGGAGAACACGACGCTCGTCCTGGTCTCCTCGAGCATGGAAGAGATAGCCGAACACGTGGACCGTGTGTATGTCCTGGAGAACGGCTCCGTGGCGATGCACGGCTCGGTCCGCGAGGTTTTTGCGCACCCGGAGCAGGTGAGGAAGCTGGGCCTGGACGTGCCCCAGGTGACCGCCATCGCCCACGAGCTGGCTCTCGTCGGCCTCACGGACGGCAGCGTGCCCCTCAGCGTACCGGAGGGGGCAGAACTGCTGCTGGCTGCACTCGGCCTCCACTCAGCACAGCCGGGTGCGCTCGGCACCGGAGACGCGCGCTAGGTGGAGAGCATACAGTTCCAGCGGTACATCACCATCGGCCAGTATGTTGCCGGCCGGTCGCTGATTCATCGACTCGATCCACGAACCAAGCTCTCCGCCTTTCTGTTCCTGACCCTGGCAATCACATTCAGCCGCTCCTATACCGCGAACGCGATACTTCTGCTGGTGACTCTGGGCCTCGTGCTGGCGGCCCGCGTCTCGATTCGTTACCTGCTCTCCGGCCTCCGACCCGCCCTGCCCTTCATCCTGCTCTTGGCCATCATGCAGCTCCTCTTCTATGGCAATGCCTACGTGCCTTACCGGATGGAGCCGGTCACGCTGTGGCGCGTGGGATGGATCCACGTCACCAACGGCTCAATTCAGGCAGTCATCGTCTCGACCTCGCGCTTTGTCGAGCTGCTCTTCCTCACCAGCCTGCTGACCAACACCACGCGTCTCACCGACCTGACCCACGGCATCGAGGCAATGCTCCGCCCGTACAGGCGGCTCGGCTTGCCAGCGCACGAGCTGTCGCTCGTCGCGACCATTGCGCTTCGCTTCCTACCGCTGCTTGCCGAGCAGGCAGAGAACATCCTGAAGGCTCAAGCCTCGCGCGGCGCGCCCATCGCGCAGCGTGGGAGGCTTCAGTTCGTCGCCACGGCCCGGCAGCTGGCTGTGCTCCTTGTTCCGCTCTTTGTGGACGCATTCCGAAGGGCCGAGGACCTGATTCTGGCGATGCAGGCGCGCTGCTATGCCGGCGGAAGGGGCCGCACGTGTTATGTGCAGCTGCAGTTTGACCGCACAGACGCCCTGGTCTATGGGTTGACCCTTGTTTTCTCCGCCGCCATGCTCGTGTTGCGCAACTGGTTCCCGATCTAGGCGGAGCTCCACCTCACCCGGCTCTGTTGTTCGGCGCGTGCACCTATGCTAGACTTGGATGGGGATTATGCCATGAGAGAAAGCTCGTTGTCGGTTCGAAAGATAGTCATCGCCGGTGTGCTGTCTGCCATCACGATCCTGCTGGGTTGGACCCGCCTGGGCTTTATCACCGTGCCGAGCATCGTCGCCGATGCGACGATCATGCACGTGCCCGTGATAGTGGGCGGTGTCGTCGAGGGCCCGGTCGTGGGCACCATCGTCGGCCTCATTTTTGGGGTCTTTAGCTTCATCCAGGGCACGATTCCGGCCTTCAAGGATGTGCTGGTCGCCATCCTTCCCCGGCTCTTCATCGGGATCACCGCCTGGTTGGTCTACATCGCTCTCAAGCGCGTCAACCGCTACGCAGCCGTCGTCGTGGCCTCAGTCGTGGGCAGCCTCACCAACACCGTCGGCGTTCTGGGCATGGGCGTGGTCCGCGGGTACTAGCCCGCCGGCCCCGCCGTTGCTGTCGGCGTAGCCCAGGGCATCCCGGAGGCGATCCTGGCGGCGATCATAACCACCGCGGTTATCGTCGTCTGGCAGCGTATTGACACGGGCCGGGCTGAGGCCAAGATGTAGCTGAGGTTCCCAACATGGCGAAGAAGCTGGTCGTTGTCGCCGGCAACATCGGCACCGGCAAGACCTCCCTGACAGAGCGGCTGGGCGCCCGACTGCATTGGCGCACGAGCTTTGAGTCCGTCGCCGACAACCCCTACCTCGCCGACTTCTACTCCGACATGCGGCGGTGGTCTTTCCACTTGCAGGTCTTTTTCCTGGGTCACCGTGCCGAGCAGCACCTGGCCCTGGCGCGCTGCCCCGAGTCGGCGATCGCCGATCGCTCCATCTACGAGGATGCACACATCTTTGCCCGCGCCCTGCGCCACATGGGCAACCTGAGCGAGCGCGACTACCAGGCCTACCGGCGTGTGTATGAGCAGATTGTCTCGGGCCTTCCTCGGCCTGACCTGCTGATCTATCTCCAGGCCCCGGTGCCGGTCTTGCTGGAACGCATAGGCAGCCGCGGCCGAGACATCGAGAGCGGGATCTCAGGGGATTACCTGTCCCTGCTGGAGAGCTTTTACGAGGAGTGGATACAGGCGTTTGACCTCTGTCCCGTCCTCGCCATCCGCACACAGGACCTCGACTTTGTTCACAAGCCGAAACACCTGGGCACCGTCATCCGGCGTATTGAGGACAAGCTCGCCGGCAAAGAGGAAATCGTCTTCTCGGGGCAATGAGCAGCCCTCTCCCCGGTCTGGGAGAGGGCTGAGGGTGCGACGGTTGCGGCCTGTGCGCAGGCGGAAGCCCGCCGCGGACAGGCTGATGGAGTCCGGACCCTAGTCTCCGAAGCTGATGCCCAAATCGCGGGCCGTCAGCATCAGGTCCGAGTTCAGCGGGACGCGCTTCATCCGGCGCGTGGCCTCGACCAGCGGCACGTACTTGACCTTCGGCGGATCCAGCGCAACCATGACGCCGCGCTGACTTTCATCGATGGCGCGAACGGCCGCTGCACCGAAGCGGAGCGCTATCAAGCGGTCCTCCGCAGTGGGAGAGCCTCCCCGCAGAAGGTGTCCGAGCACGACGAGCCGCGTCTCCTTCCCCGTCAGGACCTGCAGCTCCTCCGCCACCTTCTCGCCGACGCCTCCAAGCCGCTCGGCCCGGCCGACTTCCTTCCCAGCCACGGTGACGGCCCCACCTTTGGGCATTGCCCCCTCTGCCACGACGACGAGCGAAAAGGTCCTCCCTTGCCTCTCCCGCTGCAGGATCTTGTCGGCCACTTTGTTCAGGTCGTAGGGGACCTCTGGGATCAGGATGACGTCCGCCGAACCGGCGACACCGGTTTCGAGGGCGATCCAGCCGGCGTAGCGGCCCATCACCTCGACGACGATGACCCGCTTGTGCGAAGCCGCGGTCGAGTGGAGCCGGTCGAGGCAATCGACGGCGAACGAGACGGCCGTGTCAAAACCAAAGGTTACGACCGTCTTGTCCAGGTCGTTGTCAATGGTCTTGGGAACGCCGACGACCCACATGCCCTTCTCTGACAGGACATTGGCGATTTCCATCGATCCGTCACCGCCGATAGAGATCAGGGCATCGAGCTCATGCAGTGCAAAGCGCTGGATCAGCTCCGCGGAGCGGTCGACCTCGGTGTACTGGCCGTCGACCCCTCGAACGGGAAAGTGAAGGGGATTGCCCTTGTTGGTGGTGCCGAGGATGGTGCCTCCCAGGTGCGTGATGCCGCGTACCGTATCGCGGGTGAGGCGGAAGAGTCCCCCTTCGACGTAGCGCTCGGGCATCAGCAGGCCATTGAACCCCTCCCGGATGCCGTATACCTCCCAGTCGCGATTGATGGCCGCGAGCGTTGCGGCCCGGATCACGGCGTTGAGGCCGGGTGCATCGCCCCCGCCTGTGGTGATCGCGATCTTTTTGACCTTGGCAGCACCGGAGCCCATTCTCCCCACCTCCACCGTCAAAGGATAAAACGATTCTAGCACACCCTGCGGCAAGAGTCCACTCGCAGCGCGCACGATTTGTGGCCGCACCCGGCAGCGAGCCAGGCCCGGAGCTGTGGAGGCGACGCAGCATCGCGGTTCGGCCCAGCTTCTGCGGCGCAACCAACCGCGCGTCGAGGTGTTTGGATATGCATTCGGCACAACGTTCCCGGGTGTCATTTGACAACTGGCCGATAGTGTGGTATAATCCCAGCCGATGTGTTGGGATGTGAGGTAGGCCGGCATCTGACGGCGGGGCCGGCGCTGGACTGATCCCTGCCCAGGTGCGTCTTCTCGCGAGAGGGGGTGGTCACCACAACAAGAAACCTCGCTGGTGCCTCGAAGGCAAAGCTTGCCGGCCGGCGGCCGGACCAGGGACGCAACAATCCACACAGGAGTAGGAGGGTAATCCCATGAGCGTTGTCATTCTTGTCATCGGCATCGCGGCGGCCATCCTTGGATACTACGTGTATGCCAAGAGGGTCGACCGCACGGTCATCAAGCCGGACGACAGAAAGGCCACCCCTGCCAGGATGTACATGGACGGAGTGGACTTTACCCCGGCGAATCGAAACGTGCTCTTTGGCTACCAGTTCAAGTCGATTGCGGCTCTCGGCCCCATCCTCGGGCCCATCGTCGCCGTCCAGTGGGGCTGGCTCCCAGCGCTGCTCTGGATCATCCTCGGCACCTTCTTCATCGGATGGGTTCAGGACTATGCCAGCATCATGATTGGCGTCCGAGAAGAGGGCCAGACATTCGGCGCTCTTAGCTACCGCCTCATCTCCCCCCGCTCGCGCAGCATCCTCCTCGTCTTCATCTACTTCTACCTCTGGCTGATCATGGGTGCCTTCGGCGTCCAGGTCGGCTTCAACCTGCTGACCAACCCCGCCGTTCCGATCGGGGTCATCATCGTGATCCTGGCCGGTATCCTTGCGGGGCAGATGACCTACAAATGGAAGCAGGACATCATCCTCACGAGCATCGTGACGGTCGTCATCGCCTTTGCGGGGATCTTTGTAGGGACCCTACCGGCGGTCCGTGACTTCGTCGCGCTGATCTTGGGGACAAAGGGAGGCGCGACCAGCCCGACCCTCTTCCTCAACGTGACCCAAGCCAAGCTCGTCGGAAGCCTGCTCGTCGTGATCATCTGCTACTTCGGCGCCGTGCTTCCCATTTGGCGCTGGGCGCAGCCGATCAACTACGTAGCTTTTTGGATCGTCCTGCTGGGCATCGTGGGTGGCGTCCTTGGCCTGCTGATCTGGCACCCCGGCCTTGGCACGTTCCCCGCCGTCACAACTTTCAACGTCGCCGGGCTGGGCCCGTTGTGGCCGATCCTCTTCGTCACCATCGCTTGCGGGGCCATCTCCGGCTGGCACTCCCTCGTCTCCAGCTCCGGCACAGCTCGCCAGCTCGAAAAGGAGGGCGACGCCCTCTACGTCGGCGGCGGTTCCATGTTCCTGGAGATGTTCTTCGCCGTGATGGCCTTCCTGACCGCCACGGTTGCCTTCGGCAGCATGGAGCTGTACAAGGAAGCCGGCGGTGGAGGCGCGGCGGCCAAGATCTTTGCCACGGGCCTGGCGACCTTCATGAACAAGTGGGGTCTGCCCGTCGAGTTTGGCACAGCCTACGGCATGGTCTTCCTCTGCCTGATGGCGCTGACGATCATGTACCTGGTCGTCCGATTCATGCGCGTGGCGAGTGCAGAAGCACTGGGAGACCGCCTGCCCATCATGAAGAACTCGCACGTGGGGACCATTGTCGCCCTGCTCCTGACGCTCATCCTGATCTGGCTGGTGCCCTTCCTGCAGATCTGGGTGGTCTTTGGTGCAGCCAATCAGCTCATGGCCTCACTCGCACTGCTCCTCGTCACCCTCTGGCTGATGTCGAAGGGAAAGAAGTACCAATGGACCTTCTGGCCCTTCGTCTTCATGTTCATCACCACCATCGGCGCCCTCCTCTACAAGGCCTATGAGTCGTTCTTCATCAACCTCCCCAAGGCAAGTGCGCAGGCCAATCCTGGTCAGTTCACCACCGCCCAAATCATCATCGGCGTGGTCTGCCTGATCTTGATCGTTGCGGCCGTTTTCCTTGCCTGGGATTCGCTGGGCGCCATCCGGCGCCTGCGGGCCAAGCAAGCCGCTCCGGCTCGCGCCGGGGGCGGGGAGTAGCCTCTGGTCACAGGACAGGGGGGGTGAGCCGCCAGGTTCATCCCCCCGCACCGGCTGTGCAGCAGCTCTTGCCTTCCTGGTGCGCCGCCGGGCACAGCATGCCCGGCGGTCACTTGACCGGGTGCGCAACGCGATGTATCATGGCCCCATGGGCGGAAGAGAGGTCTCCTGTGATGGGCACATCTGATCCACCCTGTGGCGGGGCACGATACGGGGCCTGGGCCGAGTTCCTCAGGAAGTATGCCCGGGTCGTCGGCCAGATGATCTACGGCGCCTCGATCTACGAGATGGTACGCGACCTGAACAAGGAGCGTGCCATGGTCGAGCGCCTCTTCATCCTGGTCGTTTTCGGCGACTTGTTGGGCGTGCCCCTGCTGCCCCCCTACTACGCGTTGCGGCTGCTTCCCCATGTGGTACCCAGGATCGAGGGCTGGCGCCGGAGCATGCTGCGCGAGCGCGATCTCACTGATCTGTGCGACCAGGAATTCACCTAGCAAGGAGAAAAGAATGCCCGACGAGGAAAAGAAGAAGCGTTCAAGCCTGATGGATGCCGCCAAGAGCGTCCTGTACGGTATGGCCGGCCACGACATGAGCCGCTATGCGCTCAAGACACGGGGGAGCATGGAGCACCTTTTCATCCTGGTCACCATGGGTGACCTGCTCGGCATCCCCATCCTTCCGCCCTACTACTCGCTCCGCCTCCTGCCCTACGTCGTCCCGCAGATCAGCACGTGGAAACGGCGCATGCTTCGCGAGCGAGACCTGACCGACGCCCTGGCGTGAGCCTGATGCGCAGGCCACCGGCTTGCGAAGGAGGAAACGAAATTGTCACTCAGCCGGATCTTTGAGGAGCATCCCGAACGCCGCTACATTATGTTCGGTGGAGCGGGCGGACTCGGCAAGACAACGTTCTCGGCAGCCACAGCCTACTGGCTCGCCAAACAGGGTCATCGCGTCCTGGTCTTTTCGGTGGACCCGCAGGCCAGCCTGTCGGACATCTTCCAGCGCAACATCTTTGGCAAGGGCGCGGTCGAGATCATGCCCAATCTGTATGCGCAGGAGATCGACGCCGACCAGCGTATCCGCGCGTACCAGGACGAGATACGGCAAAAGATCTTGGACAGGTACGGCATGGACCAGGTGCCCGAGGAGATCGAGAACTATATCCAGGCCGCCGCTGCCGAGCCGGCTATGGAAGAGAGCGCCATCTTTGACGCAGTCGTCGACATTGTCGTCAGCGCCGAGTACGACTACTACATATATGACCTGGTGCCGCTTGGCCATGCGCTCTACTACCTGAGCATGGCGAGCGTCTACGATCAGTGGATTGACAAAATCACGGCGCTGCGCTCCGAGATGGAAGAGTACCAGCAGGTCGCGGCCGTCATGCAGCGAAAGAAAGAATCAGAAGAAGACGAGATCCTGGGGGAGCTGCAGTACATCAAGGAGCGCATCAACCGCTCCTCCGGCATCCTAACGGACCGCGTCAAGACCGCCTTTTTCTTCGTCGTCATCCCCGAGGAAATGGCCATCCTGGACACCAAGAAGGCCGCCGGGCTCTTTGCCAAGTACGATGTGCCCCTGTCGGGGTACATCGTCAATCGAGTCATTCCCGAGTCTCTCGCTCAGCAGGAGATCCCCGAGTACCTGCGGCACCGGCTCGCCATGCAGAAGGGCCACCTGGAGACGATCCGCCGTGAGCTGGGCACTGACGTGCTCGCCCTCATACCCGAGTTTGAGCGCGACATCACCGGCCTGCCCATGATCGCCAAGATGGCCGAAACCATGTTCGGAGGCTAGGACCATGATAGAAACCACGACCCGGCAGTTCCTGGCCGAGCGACCCGCCCTCAAGTACCTCTTCTTCGGCGGCAAAGGGGGAGTCGGCAAGACGGTGATGGCCGGCACGGCTGCCCTCTGGCATGCCCAGCAGGGCCGGCGGACGCTCTTGGCTTCCACGAACCCGGTGCACAGCCTCTCCGGCCTTCTCGATCAGGACGTCTTTGGCCGCCACACACCGGTCACGGGTGCCCCTGGTCTCTTTGCCTACGAGATCGACACCCGCGAGACCATCGAAAAGTCCAAGAAAGAGATCCGCGAAAAGATCGAGTGGTTCCTGAAGTTCGCCGAGATCAAGACCAAGGCCGAGCAGTTCGTCGAGTCCGCCACGATGAACCCGGCCTTCGAAGAGTCGGCCATGTTCGAGAACATGATCGACCTCATGTTCGAGGACAAGTACGACGTCTACGTCTTTGACACGGCGCCCACCGCCAACGCGCGGCGCCTGCTCGGCATGTCAGACGTCTATGGCATGTGGGTCAACAAGATGGTCCAGAGCCGCGAGGAGGCACAGACCCTGCGCCAGGTCCTCTCCTACAGCCGGCGCAAGAAGGAGAAGGACCCGCTCATGGAGTACCTTCTGAACCTGCGCACGCGCATGGCCAACGCCAAGGTGCTGCTGACCGACAACACGAAAACGGCCTTCTTCTTCATTACGCTCGCCGAGGCGCTGCCGATCGCCGTCATCCGTCGCTTCATCGACTGGTTTGACGAGTTCGGCATCCCGGTGGGCGGGGTGGTGGTGAACATGCTGATCGACAGCAGCACGGTGGGGCCGGAGACGCCGGACTTTGTCAAGAACCGGATCGCCATGCAGGCCGGCTACATGGAAGAGATCTGGCGGGTCTTTCCCGACGTCCGGGCGGTCGTCCCGCTTTTCGACACCGAGGTGAGGGGCGTCGAGATGCTCAATCGCACCGCCCAGTACCTCTTCGCCTGAGGCCGGAAAGCCGTGGCAAACATCGACCCGTTCCTGCTCTTGATCATTACGGCCGGCCTGTACATAGTCGTCTTTGGGCTCCTCTCGCTCCTGCGGCGGGAAGGGCTGTCGGTGCAGTTCGCCCTCGAGGCGATCGTCCTCAGCGTCGTGATCATCGGCGGCGCCTGGCTCCTGGGCATCCGATTCAGCCCGGTCCTGCTGCTCCTCATCCTCTACCTGGTCACCATGCGATCGCGCCTGATTGTCGACCTGGCCAATCTCTTAGCCCGGCGTGAGCGATACGACATGGCCTTCCGCCTCTACCGGTTGGGCCTGGCTTGGTGGCCCGACGCCCAATCGCGCCTCATCGTCCTTGCCAACCGGGGAGCCGCCGAGCTCTACAGCGGGCAGACCGACGCCTCCATCGCCACCATGGAGCAAGTTCTGCGGTCCGAGAACCAGTCCCGCCTGGGTCCCCGCTACGAGGCCGGCACCCGCTACAACCTGGGTCTCGCCTGCGAGCGCAAGGGCGAGACGGCACGGGCAACAGAGCTCTTCAACCAGGTCGTCGACGTGCTGCCGGGGTCGCCCTTTGCCAGGGCAGCCCAGGCAGCGCTTGACCGCCGCAAGAAGGGGACTGGCAGCTAGCCCGCCGACCCCCGCTTTGGCAGGTGGGACAACCTGCCCACGATTTCCGGCTGGGGTAGGCTCTCGAGCCTCCCCAGCCGGCCACAGGAGGCTGCACGCGTGCTGAATCGGCCCTGTCCGGGCTCGGCACCTCCCGGTTTCTCGACCGGGGCGAGCCTGGGCGCGTCCAGACAACCATGAGGCTTTTCGTTCCCGGCCGCGTCTGCCTTTTCGGCGAGCACTCGGACTGGGCCGGCGGCTACCGGCGCGCCAACCCGGGCCTGGAGAAGGGCTACACCCTGATCTGCGGCACCGAGGAGGGCATCTATGCGGACGTGCTGCGCCACCCCAGGGCCCTGGTCCTGAACGCAACGACATCTGACGGCGAGCACCACGGCCCCGTTTCGCTCCCCCTGGACGCAGACGCACTGCTGGCGGAGGCACAAGGGGGCGGATTCTGGAGCTACATCGCCGGCACTGCCTACCAGGTGAGCACGCGCTACCGCGTTGCGGGCCTGGTGCTGGACAACTTCCGAACCACCCTGCCGATTGGCAAAGGACTCTCTTCGAGCGCAGCGATCTGCGTGCTGACGGCGCGGGCCTTTGGCCAGATGTACGGCCTGGGGCTCTCTGTACGGGACGAGATGGAGCTCGCCTACCTCGGGGAGACCACGACCCCGTCCCGCTGTGGGCGCATGGATCAGGGGTGCGCCTTCGGCGGGCAGCCGGCCCTCATGACCTTTGACGGCGACCAACTGGACGTGGCAGAGCTGGTCGTCGGGCAGGATATCCCCTTGATCCTTGTCGACCTGGGTGCCCACAAGGATACGCCGAGGATCCTGCGGGACCTGAACCGATGCTTCCCGGACGGCCAGGGCGAGATGGAGCGCGGGGTGCAGCAGCTCCTCGGCCCGATCAACAAGCGCATCGTCGCACGCGCCGTCGGCGCCATCCGCGCAGGCAACGCCCAGCTGCTTGGGGCGCTGATGACGGAGGCCCAGTCCTTCTTCGACCGGTACGCGCTGCCCGCCTGCCCCGGCGAGCTGATAGCACCCACGCTGCATTGGGTCCTCAACCACCCGGCGCTCGCGCTCCACGTCTGGGGCGGCAAGGGCGTCGGCTCCCAAGGAGACGGCGCCGCCCAGTTTGTCGCCCGCAGTCTGGCCGACCAGCAGGCCGCTGCCGACACCGTGCGCCGTGAGCTGGGCTTGTCCTGCCTGGCGCTCACCCTGCGTGCTTCTACTGGGGGGAGCGGCGAGCCCTCCCGGGCCGTGCGCGGAGCGGCGCAGGCTTGATCGGCAGGGCACCGTCGAGAGCGGGACTCGACAGGCTGATCGAGCAGCTCGTGGGCTACTCCCCGAGCCGGGGCTTCAACCAGTATGCGCAGCGGCACCCAGAGCTGGACAGGCCGGGGGCTCCCGAGGTGAGAGTCCGGAACCTGCTCCTCTATTTGCAGTGCTTTGACTCTCCACGTGTCATCCTGGTCGGCGAGGCGGCGGGCTACGCCGGGTGCCGCTTTTCCGGCATCCCCTTCACGTCAGAGGCTCAGCTCACGTGCCTTCCCGCGCTGCCCTGGACGGCCGGCCTGGGCCTGCAGCCCAGCAGCGCCCGAGCGGTGCCGTGGGACGAGATGTCGGCTCGGATCGTCTGGCGCACCCTTGGGGAGCGGCGCGACTGCCTCCTCTGGAATGCCTTTCCCTGGCATGCCTGTGACCCGGAGGCACCGCTGACGAACTGCACCCCGGGTGGGGAGGTGCAGGCCGGCCTGCCCGTCCTGCGGAGCCTTCTCGCCCTCTTCCCCAGTGCGCAGCCGGTGGCGGTCGGCCGTGTGGCCCAGCGGGCGCTCGCCCGCCTCGGGATCGCGGCCCCCTACATCCGCCATCCATCTCACGGCGGTGCGCGTGCCTTTGAGGCCGGCGTCGCCGCACTATGATTCCACACAGTGGGAGGTACCACGTGGGAAGAGACGCCATCGCTACCGACCGGGCCCCGGCTGCCATCGGGCCCTACTCGCAGGCCATCCGCGCCGGCGACTTGATCTTCACGGCCGGCCAACTCGGCCTCGACCCGGCCACGAAGCAGCTGGCTGGACCCGACATTGAGAGCCAGGCCCGGCAGGCTCTCGAAAACCTGAGAGCCATCCTGGAGGAAGCCGGCTCCTGCCTGGAGCACGTGGTCAAGACCACGGTCTATTGCGTCGACCTGGGCGAGTTCGCGCGCCTGAACGCCGTCTACGGAACCTTTTTTGGGGAGGAGCCGCCCGCCCGCTCGACCGTGCAGGTGGCGGCCCTGCCCGCTGGAGGCCGCGTCGAGATAGAGGCAATTGCCGTCGCCTGCGACTGCGGGTGTGAGTGCGACGAGGAGGGGTGCGGCTGCTCGTGCAGCTAGTCTGCCGCGCGGGCTTCCGCCGGACCTTGGGGTAAGCAAAGGCCGCCGGCGAATGCTGGCGGCCTCTTACCCGTGTGGTTCACCTGGTGGCGAGGGGGAGATTTGAACTCCCAACCAAGGGCTTATGAGTCCCCTGCTCCACCATTGAGCTACCTCGCCGCGCCCTTACACACAATGGCAGATGGCTTGTTCTGCCACCTGCCATCAGGTAGCGGGGGAAGGATTCGAACCTCCGACCTTTGGGTTATGAGCCCAACGAGCTGCCTCTGCTCCACCCCGCATCGTGAAGGCTATTATACTCGACCCCGAATGGACCGTCAACTTCTGGTGTGGCCATGGCGCGCGGCCTGCGGCGCGCCGCCGGCACGCTAGCCCGCGGTGAAGGCGGCCAGTGAGACCGTAGTCACGAAGAGAAACGCCCCGACAGTCAGCAGAAGGAAGCCGGCCGTTCCGAGGATGAGCCTGAGCCACAGCCTGCGCCTGACGGTTGGATCCAGGGGGTCCGCAGAGCGCGGGTAGTCCTCCGGCGCAGGTGGGGACGCAAGCGGGGGCGGCAGCGGGACCTCGTCGACTCGGGCCGTGTGCGCCTGATCCACCTCGCGAAGGCAGCGCTCCGCTTCCGCCCGGAGGGAGGGATCGGTGCTCTGGGCAGCCGCCTTGAACGCCTGCGCCGCCTGGTCGGGCCGTCCCTTGGCCCAGTACGCCAAGCCCAGGTTGTAGTGCGCCAGGGAGAGGCCCTGCTCATGGCCGAGCGCCTGCCGGTAGCGGGCGATGGCCTCGTCCAGCTGCCCCTCCTGGTGGTAGGAGAGACCGATGTCAAAGTGGATCTGGGCCGGGCTGCGCCTGTCCTGCGAGGGCTGCTCAGCCGTCGCCGGCGCCGGCGCCTGCCGCAGGCCCCTGCGCCGGTCTGCCGAGCTCCGCACCGCCCCTATCAAGCCCATCAGCGCATTGAACCCGTCCAGCGGCGGCAGAGGGATCAGGTTGAAGAGCGCCAGCACCAGGTTCACCGAGACCATGTAGGACGATAGGGATACCGCCAGGCCGTGCCGGTCCAGGGCCACGTTCTCGGCCGTCAAGTAGCGCACGACTTCCACCCAGGAGACGCCTGCCGCGGAGGCGACAATCAGGGCGATCACCGTCAGGGCAGCAACAGCAGCCAGGCTCAGCATGAGGTTGGAGAGAGATCCCGCGACCGACACCAGGAAGAGGCCAAACGCCTGGTTGCGCATGGTGAAGCGCCGGGTGTCCACGGAAACGGGCTTCGCCCACCCGATTCCCAGCAGCATGAAGGCGACCATGCCCACAACGGAGACGTGCCGCAGCGGGTTCAGGCTGAGGCGCTTGCGGGCTACCTGCCCCGTGTCCCCCAGGAGGTAGGCCACGAGCGCGTGCGCCAGCTCGTGGACGGTGAATCCAACCACGAGGGCCGGCAGGAGCAGGAGCCTGTCCCAGGTCGGCGGCCAATCCAGCATGGCGCTAACCGCCTACCCCTGCCGCCGCCGGAAAGGAGAAGCGGCGGACGGCGTGGTCCAGCAGCTGCTCACCGCTGAAGAGCCCGACGTGCAGCGTGTGCTCGCCCGGCTCCGCATCGGTGCGCAGGTGCATCATCTTGTCCAGTGCCGTCTCGCGACAGTGGACGACGAGCAGGCTGCACAGCTCCTGGCCTCCCGGCCCGACGATCACCATCTCGACGACGAGCGGCTCCGCGCAGGGCGCCAGGTCGACGGCCACATCCACCCGCCGCCGGTCCAGCGCGCGGAGGGCCACGCCGTCGATGTGCGCCCCCAGCGGCGCCTTCGATGTCAGGCCGCCCGCCGGCTCCTCATGCATCACGCCACTCCTTCGGATTCGCGGCCGCTCACCGGCCCGCAGCATCCACGACGTGGACCGTCGCCAGCGGGATCGTCGAGCCCAGCGCCAAGACCCCGCGCCGCACGGGCAGCCAGGAGCCATCCGCCCCGCGGAGCCCGACCGCCAGGGTGTAGGTCCCTGCCGGCACATCCGGCGGCAGCGCCAGCGTGTGGGTGGAGCGCAGCGCCTGCCCCTCGCCCAGCGCCGGCGGCAGCGTGCCGGCCATATCCTCGGCTACGGACCTGCCCGCGTCGTCTGTGAGCACCAGCGCCACGGTCGACGACACCGTGCTGGCGCCGCGCGCCCGCCACACCAGCTCCACGGGGACGCTGCCCCCGGCCGGCAGCCACCGGTCACCGGCATCCAGGCCGACCAGCTCCCAGTCCAGGCCGATCGACACACCGAGCCTCTCGCGCACGTCCGGCAGGGGCACCGCCTGCCAATCGTCCGGCGGGATGACCTCCACCTCGCCTGCCAGCAGCAGGTTGCCCGAGTCCCAGGGGATCCAGACCGGCTGCCCGTCGACAAAGCGATACCAGCCGACCTCGAGGCGGTATCGCCCGGGCGGCGTCCCGCCGGGGATGGGTACCCTGAGGGGCGTGCGCACCTGCTCGTCGGGCTGCCACGACTCAAAGGGGAAAAGCGAGCCCAGCGCCCGCACGTCTGTCTGCGCCCAGCGGCGGCCGTCCTGGAAGAGGCCCGCAAAGAGGATGCGCCCGTCGGCGGGCAGAGCGCCGGCGTGCCACACAAGGGCCAGGTCCAGGGTACCGCCCACAGGGACGGCCGCCGGCGGCCCCGCCTGGCCCGTGAGGCGCAGCGAGCCGTCGACCAGCTCTTGGTCGACCGGCGCGCTGCCCGCCCTTGGGTCGCGGCCGGTCGTGTAGCCCAGAACGCGCAGCTGGGACTCGCCCGTGAAGGTCTGGTCCTCGAAGCGCCTCCCATGCTCTTCGAGCCATGCCCGTATGTCGCCGTTGGGGTCCGTCACCGTGTCGTAGCAGCGGTAGACCCAGACGCGGTGGAAATCGGCAAAGACCTGCTCGAGGGCCGCCTGGGTCTCGGCCAGCCCCATGCCGTAGAAATCGGACGCGGGGTCGCCCCACCCGAGGCCCGCGTCCCCGTTCACGGTGCCCGCCATCAGGAGCACGGGGCCCTCCTGCGCACCCTTGCCATAGGTCAGGCCCTCGCTGCTGACCAGGCGGCCGCGCCAGACCGGCGGCTCTCCCTCCCAGTAGCTCAGCAGCGCCGTGTAGACGTAGCCCGCGTCGACCAGGATCGCGTCGCCCGGGCGCCAGCGATCCTGGAGGAAGCGCGTCGCGCCGCGGTGGTCATCGGCCGCCAGGCGCACGTCCGTGTGGTACCTCCAGACCGAGTGGGCCGAGAAGAGCAGCAAGATCGCCAGGCATGCCCAGGCGGCGATGCGCCGGCGGCGCCACAGCCACGCGAGCCCGGCGCCCACGAGCACGTAGAAGGGGGTCGAGTAGGTAAAGACGTAGCGCACATGGTAGAGAGGGCTGACGAAAGACGCCAGCCAGATGAGCAGCACCGGCAGGGCGACGTAGCCCGCCAGGAGCCAGGGAAAGGCGCGGCCGCCGGCCTGGGTCTCCTGCCCCGAATCAACCCGGCCGCTGCCGGCCTGCCTGCGCGCCCGATGGCGCAGCCAGGGCCACGCCAGCCCCAGGATGAACAGGCCCAGGGTCACGATCAGCGCCGGCCATGCCCTGGCCGGATCGGCCGATTGGCCAAGGCTGAGGGCCGACCAGCTGTCGACGAACAGCCGGCCGGCCGGCGTGAGGCTTCGCCAGGGCGGGACGGGAGGGTGGGTCGCCTGCCGCCAGGCGACGGGGAGCCAGGGAGCGTAGAGGAGCAGGATCAGCCCCTGCGCGGCAAGCCAGCGGCCCAGCCAGCCCAGGTCGACGGAGCGCCTGCGCCGGCCGGCGAGCCACCAGGCTGCCACGAGCAGGTTGAGCGCCACCAGGAGGAACGCAAAGTAGTAGAGGGTCCACAGCCCGAGGGCTCCCAGCACCGAGTAGGCCGCCAGCGCCGGCCAGGCTGCCTGGCGGCCTCGAGGTTCTTCCAGCAGGCGGACCACGCACCAGAGGGCGCCCATCCCCAGCGCCGCGCCCAGGGTGTACATCCGCACTTCCTGGGAGTACCAGAGGTTGAAGGGCGAGACCGCCACGAGGAGCGCCGCGCAGAGGCCTGCCGCGCGGTCAAAGAGCCGCCGGCCGAGCCGGTAGGCCAGTGCGACCAGCAGCAGGCCGAAGCAGAGCGACAGGTAGGCCGCGGCTAGCTCGCTGCTGCCGGCGAGCCGTGTCCAGGCGTGCAGGAGCAGGTAGTAGCCGGGCGGGTGGATGTCGCCGGCCGTGTGCGCGACCAGGTCCGGCAGGCTCCGGCCCGCCAGGTAGACGCTGACCGTCTCGTCATACCAGAGGCTCTGCGCGCCCAGGCGGAAGAGGCGCAGGCCGGCGGCGAGCAGAAGGAGGGCCGCCAGCGCCCACAGGAGCCGGCGCTGCTTCATGGGATGGCCTGGCGCGTCCACTGCAGCGGGTCCACAGGCACCCCGCGCACCTGCATCTCCCAGTGAAGGTGAGGGCCGGTGGAGAGGCCCGTGTTGCCGACCAGGCCGATGACCGTGCCGCGGGCGACCGTCGCCCCAGGGGTGACATCGATCTGGGAGAGGTGCCAGTATCCGGTCAAGACCCCCAGGCCATGGTCGAGAATGACGGCATTGCCGCGCACCTGGAGTGGCTCGGCGAGGACGACCGTGCCCGGTGCGGGCGCATAGACGGGCGTGCCGGTGGCTGCGCCGAGGTCCTGGCCGCTGTGGTAGCTGCTGACCGGGCCGCCGGCATAGGAGCGGCGCTGCCCAAAGCCTGCCGTCGTGGTCACCTCGGCCAGCGGGTAGCCAAAGGACCCCGTCCAGAGCCTGGCGCCTGTGACCACCGAGAAGGCCTCGACGACTTTGAGGCGCTCCGCGGCGCTCAGCTCCGGGTCGAGCAGTCCAAGCCGGTCGGCGGGCACGGCAATGTTCACGGTCGCAAAGGTGCCGGCGACGACATCGACCGGCAGCTCCATCGACAGCCTGTCCCCCGTCGCCCTCTCCGTGGCCTCCAGGGTCACCGTATAGGTGCCGGGGGCGGCAAGCGCATCGACTCCGGCCAGCGCCCAGTAGAGGGCCTGCTCGCTGGCAAAATCCAGCTCCTGGTCGAGGAAGCTGCCGCGGAGGGCAAGCTCACCGGCGGCCCGAACCCGGACCACCAGGGTCTGGCCCTGGACGGCCGCCTCCGGCGCCGTCGACACGGCTGGGGCGCGCGGCGTGGCCGGTCCAGGTATGGTTGGCGCAGGGATGTCGAGCTCCTGCCCCGGGAGCACCAGCCCGAGGCGGGTCAGGTGGTTGGCCTCGCGCAGCTGCCACACAGCCAGGCCGTAGCGGAATGCCAGCTCCGGCAGGGTCTCGCCCACGGCCACGACGTGGACCCGCCGCGCGACCAAGGGGCTCCCGGCGGGCGTCTCGGGGGCACTCGGGATGACCAGGCGCTGTCCGATATCCAGGAAGGAGGGGTCGGGGATGGCGTTGGCATCGGTGATGGCCTTGACCGTCGTGCCGAACCTCTGCGCGATGTCGAACAGCGTGTCGCCCGGCTGGACGACGTAGGTCCGCGGCGCCTCGGCTTCGGGCTCGGGCTCTGCGGCCGGGATGGTGAGCTTTTGCCCGACCTCGATCAGCGCAGGGTCGGCGATGCCGTTGGCGGCGGCGAGCGCCTGCACGGTCGTGCCAAAGCGCTGCGCGATGTTGAAGAGGGTGTCGCCGGGCTGGACGGTGTAGGTGACCGGCGCGCCGGCCGACTCTTGGGCCGCGGCCGTCCCGGCGCCCAAGAAGAGAGCGGCGGCGAGCACCAAGCCTGCCGCAGCCCACAGCCCCAGCGTCCAGGATCGCCTGCCCATCGTCCCCATCCTATCTATCATCTCCCCCGCCCGGCCTGAGCTCCTTCAGCCTCGCATAAATGCGCCCGCTCAGGGGATAGTGCCACGCGTGGCGGTCCATCGCCTGCCAGAACTCGCCCAACCCGCGGCTGCCGGCGAGCTCGTAGCGCAGGCACTGCACCATCATCTCCACCTTGTCCGCATCGCGCACCAGCCGGCCTTCGGGCGTGCTGGCGTCCTCGAACTCGAGCCAGGCTGCCTCCAGGCGCGCGCGGGACGGCAGGACCGAGAGGAGCGGCTGCATTGCGGCGACCTCTGCGCTGCGTTTGGCGTCGCTGCCGAGGAGCTGCACGGCAGAGGCCGGCAGGTCGGTCAGCCGCGCCTCCCCCAGGTCGTGCAGCAGCGCGATCTGGAGCAGGCGCCCCACATCCAGGTCAGGGCCACCGGCATCGGCGGCGAGGAGGTCGGCCATCGTCAGCGCGACCAGGCCGACGCCAAAGCTGTGCTCCGCCACGCTCTCGGGGTCCTGGACCCCGCGCATGCGCCAACCGGTCCGCGCAGTCCACTTAAGAACCGCGGCCTCCAGCAGGAGGTCCACCAATCCCGGCACGTCCTCAAGCATCCTGCCCCCTCCCCGATCCGCCCGCCTCGCCGGCCGCGCGCCCGGCCGGGGCCTCCACGCCCAGCACCTCCAGGATGGCCGGCGCCACTCCGGTTATGTCGACGATATTTCGGAAGCGTGCCGCCTGCGGGCCGATGGCCACCAGGGGCACGGGGTTCCGCGTGTGCATCTTGGTCGAGGAGTCCTCCAGGTTGCCGTGGTCGCTGGAAAGCACCAGGGTGCAGCCGTCCGGCAGGCCGTCCAGCACGGCCCCCAGGAAGGCGTCGATGCGCACGAGCACCCATTCCGGCTCGATGCGGCCGTGGCCCGCCAGGTCGGTGAGGAAGGACTCGTAGAGCACGAGGTCGTGCTCACCGGCGATCCTCGCCAGCCGCAGGCCCGCCTCCTCGGGAGGCACGATGGGCAGCGCGTAGCCGAGATGGCCGGTGGCGACCTCGTGGGTGATGTCCCAGAGCACCGCCCTGCCCTGGGCAAGGTCGTCGAGGGTCGGGATCGGCGCGCCGGCTGCCAGCGCGGTGAGGGTCGAGGCGCCCAGGCTCCGGCCTCGCTCGCGCACCATCTGCCAGAAGCGCTCCGAGTGGGCGTTGGCGAAGAGCACGCGCCGCCCGGCCTCCGCCGCGCGGCGGAGCAGGCTGCGCTCGGCGATCATCTCGCGGAGGGCCCGGGTGGGAAAGGCCGTGATGTGCTCCCCCACCAGGGCAGGCGCATTCAGCCCGGTAAAGAGGGCGGTCTGGCCTGTCGCACTCTGGGGCGTGCCCTCCACGCCGAGGCAGGCATCGATGCCATGGAAGCAGGCGCCGTCGGGAGCCCGGCCGGCTGCGCCGTCCAGCACCAGCGGCCCGCCGAGATGCTCCTGCAGCCGGGGCATGGGCACGCGGCTGAGCGGGTTGCCGGGGCCGGCCGGAGCGAGCCCTACCCCATCGAGGAAGACGAAGAGGACGCGGGCGCCGGGCTGCGGCTGCGCCGAGGCCCTAGAGCTTGTAGCCAATCTTTCTCAGGAACCCCTTCCGCCAGTTGATGTCCTCTTCGCCTTCGACGCCCACGGGCTCGAAGCCGTCGATCACCCCGAGGATGCCGCGGCCCTGCTCCGTCTGTGCCAGGATGATCTGGGTCGGGTTGGCCGTCGCGCAGAAGATATGGCACACCTCTGGCACAGCCTTGAGGGCATTCAGGACGTTGATCGGGTAGTAGCCCTCGCCCAGGAAGAGGACAAAGGAATGGCCGGCGCCGATGGCAAGCGCGTTCGATTTGGCCAGCTCGACCATCGCGTCGTCGGTGCCGCTGCAGCGGACCAGGCAGGCGCCCGACGCCTCGCAGAAGGCGACGCCGAAACGGATGCCGGGCACGGCGTTCACCATTGCCTCGTGGATGTCCTCGACGGACTTGATAAAGTGCGTCTGGCCCAAGACAAAGTTGACTGCCTCTGGCTTCTGTATGGATACGATCGTGAGGTCCATTGCCCTCCTCCACGCGCACAGGGTTCTCGGGGATTGTACCACAGCAGGACGGTTGGGGGGAAACGCGGGGCGTGTGCCCGACGGGGCCGGGAACGACGGCCACAAGGGGCTGCACTACGGCGAAAGGCGGGCGGGTATGGAAACCCGCCCTACAGGACGGGGCGGGGTACGAGGAAGGGCCGGCGGGTATGGAAACCCGCCCTACAGGACGGGGCAGGCTAGCGGTTTCTCAGGGCAGAGGGCAGGTAGACGCGGAAGGGTCCGCCGGGGGTGCTGCCCAGGCTCACCTCGTCCAACAGGATCACAGTTGGCGCGCCGCCATCGTCAGAGACGCGCAGGCGGATGCCGAGCGTGCCGGTCAGGGGCGCATCGGGCGGGCCGGCCGGGGTCCAGAAGTGCGCCCAGCCGCCCGGGTCCAGGCTCGGGTAAACAATCCAGGTGGTGGTCACCGTCTGCGTGGGGCCGACTTGGTAAGCAAGGGAGAGGTCCACTGCGAAGAGATCGCCCTCGTCCACCTCGACCGGCCAGTAGAGCATCGAGAGCGCCGGCTCCCAGGATCCGGTGAGGGCCACCGTCTGGCTGATCCCGACTGTGTGGGCGGGCACCGCCTCACCGCCCAGCCGCAGCGCAGCCAGGCCCGTATGGACAGGCTCGGGGACGACCTCGGGCGTGACGCCGGCGTCCGGGGTCACCTCCCAGCCCTCCAGCCCTGCCTCGAACTGGCCGTTGGCGACGGCGTCGTCGGGCGGGCGCAGCACCCAGTCGACCTGGACCGCCCCGCCCTGCATTATGTCGATGCCGTAAGCCTCGGGCGGCGCCAGCCACCCGGCGCTGCTGATGGCGAGCGTCACCTCGTCCCGGCCGGGCGGCACGCTCAGGATGTAGAGCCCGTCCATGCCGGTATAGGCCTGGGTGCCGTCCGCGTCTTCGACCAGGGCACCCCAGAGGGGCCGCCCCTCGGGGCTGGCGACGTGGCCGGCTACCTGCGCCCAATGGACCAGGGTGCGGCTGTCGTACGGCTCGGCGTAGGGGCCGTGCAGCCAGGCATCGTTCTGGTACTGCTGCCAGGCCCTGGCCCGGAAGCGGTAGGCATGGCCGTAGAGCCCGGTGAAGGTCGCCCCCGGCTCGAGCGTCTGGGTGAACCAGTCGTGCCAGGTGCCCTCCGCTTCGTCCATCCACTGGACGTCGCAGCCCCGGAAGTGCTTGGCCCCCGGCGCGAGGGTGACGTCATCCCAGTCCACCCAGAAGGAGGGGTCTGGGCTGGTGGGCGGCGACGAGGCGGAGACGGCGGGCGTCTGGGCAAAGAGGGCCGAGTCCACGATGCCCAGGTTCACCAGCGGCCAGGAGTAGGCGGGATCGAGGCTGGTCACCCGGACAAAAACGGTCGCCGTGGGACCCTGCGCGACAAAGGAGATGCGCTGCTGGAGGTCCCAGGCCTTGTCGACGCCGTTGGGCTCGGTCCAGAGGAGGGTGGGTGCATCGGGGTCGGTGCCCCCGGCCGGGTCGATGCCGATCTGCTTGAACATGCGGCCGTCCGTCCGGGGAAAGGCGGACGACTGCCAGAGGGTCATCAGCACGGCGTGGAAGCCATAGCCGGTGCCGGGCGCCAGGCCTGAGACCGTCTGGTGTACGCCGGCGGAGTAGGGGTCGAGGCCGGCGAGGAACTGGCAGGTGCCTCCCTCGATGCACTCCACCCAGCCGGAGCCCATGCAGCTCCCGGCAAAGACCCGCGCATCGAGCAGGGCCGGCTCCGGGCCGTCCGCGCCAAAGCGGTGCCAGCCGGTGGCGACCTGTTCGTCGACGGCGCAGGCGTCCCAGGGGTGCCAGAGCCCATAGGGAGGGTCGTAGAGCTCCAGGCCGGCGTTGGCGAGGAGGTTGTAGGCCGAGTCGCCGGGCGGCAGGATGGGGGCCTGGGCGCGCGCCGTCCCGCCCGCCAGGCAGAGGAGGAGAAGGAGGGCCGCGCGGGCCAGGCGTGCCGGCAGGCGTGTGTGCCGTGCCCAGGGAGGACGCCCACAAGGGGCTACACCACGCGGGAGCGCACTGACCGCTGTCGAAGAACGCCCACAAGGGGCTGCACTACACGGGGATCGGGGACGGGTGGGCATCGTCAAGCCGTGGTTTCGCGGGCGGCTAGCGGCCGGACGTGCCGGAGGTGGTGCGGACGCCGAGCGCCGCCAGCACCGTCGCCGCCCAGAGGTCCGCGCCGCGGCTGTTGAGGTGGATACCGTCGTAGGTGAGGTGCAGGCCGCGGCGGCGGGCCAGCTCGTCCGCGGGCAGGCTCTGCAAGCGGCGCATGTCCCAGGCGAGCGACCACCAGGTATGCGGCAGGTGGTCCGAGAGATGGGGCATGACCGCGAGGTGCTCGACAAAGGCCTGCCAGACGCCGGCCACCGGCACCTGGCGCTCGAGGGCGACGTGCTGGATCACGCCGTTCAGGCGGGCGACCTGGCGGTTGAGGGGAGAGGATAGGCGCTCGCCGACCGGGCTGATGGTGCACGCCACGACATGGGCGCCCCCGAGGGAGCGCGACTGGTCGATCAGGGCGCGGTAGAGGGCGCCGAAGCGGTCGAGGTTAGCGGTCGGCACCTGCCCCGTGCGCGCCTGGCGGGCGCGGAGCCAGAGCCACCAGCCCAGGCTGTGCTCGGCCTGCCAGCGGAACCAGACGTCGTTGGTGCCGATGGCGAGGACCACGCAGGCCGGGCGGTGCTCCTGGAGGGGGCCGGCAAGGCGCGCCAGGAGCGAGCGGGCGGTGTCGCCGCCGCGGCCCTCGTTGACGGCCTGGACGTCGGGCCAGCCGTGGCGGACCAGCGTCCTCCGGACGCGCTCCACGTAGCTCTCCCCGCACGTCCCCTCGGTGAGACTGTCCCCGGCAAAGAGGCACACGGTCGGTTTTGGCACGCTCATCTCCTGTCGGCCCTCCCTGCCCACCGATCGAGGTGGGCAGTGTCGTGATGCTAGGTGCGGAGCCTGCGCAGGGAGGCCAGCAGGCCCCAGAGGCAGGCGGCGATGCCCGGGAGGCCGAGGGCCAGCCAGCTGACGCGGCCAAAGAGCAGGACGTCGCGCAGCGTGACTGCCAGCCAGGCGGCGAGCAGGAGCAGCGCCAGCCAGACGGCGACCCGGAGACGGGCGTTGCGCACCTGCTCGGAGCGGGGTCCCTCGTCGGAGAGCAGGGTCAGCTCGCCCTCCTCGGCCCGGCGCAGGAGGACGGCCAAGGCGCGCAGGCTGCGCTGGAGGTCGTAGCCCTGTCGGAGGACGCCCTCGGTCCAGGCGCGCTCGAGGGTCAGGCCAGACAGCTCATGGCGCGCCTTGATCTCCTGGAAGATGGGCAGGTTGTCGCGCATAAAGTTGAGCTTTTCGGAGAGTGCGGCGGCGGTGTTGCCGTAGACGATCACGCCGCGGAGGTAGGTCGCCCAGCCGGTGGCGACCTTCAGGTGATGTCTGTGGTAGAGCATCAGCTGCTCCTCGATGTAAAAGCCCAGGCTGCGGCCCGAGAAGCTGCGGGTGCCCTCGCGCTTGTAGCGGGCGGAGAGCTCCTTGAACTCGGCGCGGAAGGCACGGATGTCGGTCTGCTCGGTGGGCGTGCCGTAGCGGACGAGGATGGGCCAGACGGCCTCAAAGTCGTCCAGCATCTCGTAGAGGGCCATGTCGACGATGTCGCGGCGGGCCTGCTCGTCGAGCTCGCCGACGATGCCAAAGTCGACGTAGCCGAGGCGGCCGTCGGGCATGAGGATGAGGTTGGCGGGGTGGGGGTCGGCCTGGAAGAAGCCATAGCGGAGCGCCTGGACGATCTGGTTGCGCATGATCTGGCGGGCCAGCCGGTCGCGGTCGACCGCGTGCTCCTCCAGCCACTGTGGGTCCTCCAGGTGGGAGAGCACCTCGTTGAGGGTGACGCCCTCCAGGAACTGGGTGACGAGGACACGCCGGGTGCAGAGGTCATCGTAGGCGTGGGGCGCAGTCATGCCCGGGATGTCCATGGCGCCCAGCCGGCGGGCGGCCTCGGCCTCGCGGCAGTAGTCGAACTCGGCCTGGGTGAAGCCGATGATCTCGCCGACGATGGCGTCGAGCTGGTCGCGGGTCATGTGGAGGAGGGCGTGGAGGCGGGTGTGGCGGACCAGGTCGCGGACGATGTCAAAATCGCGGTCGAAGATGGCCTGGGCGCCGGGGCGCTGGACCTTGACGGCGATCCGGGTGCCGTCGGGGAGCGTGCCGGCGTGCACCTGGCCGATGGAGGCGCTGGCGAGGGGCTGCGAGTCGAGGTGGCCAAAGCGGGTGCGCCAGTCCTCGCCCAGCTCGGCCGCCAGGACTCCCTCGATGACGGGGAAGGGGAGGGGCAGCGTGCTGTCGAGCAGGCGCGAGAGCTCGTCGCGATACTCCTGGGGAAGGGCGCCGGCGTGCGAAGAGAGGAGCTGGCCGATCTTGACAAAGGAGGGTCCGAGGGCCTCGAACATGCGGCGGAGTCGGACGGCGCCCGGCTCGGCCGGCTCGTGGTCGGCGGCCGGCGGGCGCAGGTCGGGCAGCCAGCGGAGCCACCAGGCGCGCTCGATCAGCTCGCCGAAGCCGAGGCGGGCGAGCGTGAGGAGGATTTCCGCGGTGCGGGCGGCGCGTCCCTTTCCATCGCCCTCGGTCCAGAGCCGGGCATCGCTCGCGTCTGTGGCGGTGTTCATGGCGGAGGAAGGGTACCCTGTTCGGCCGGCTTTGTCAACTCGCCGGCGCCGGTTCCAGGCGGGCATGGGCAGGGGAGGGGAGAGGCGCGGCCGTGCAGGGGGTTCGGGAACTGTGACACTGCTCCACAAATCGTTCTCTTGTTCCGGCGTGGTCTCCCGACCACGCCGGCGACCGAGGAATCTTGTTCCGGCGTGGTCTCCCGACCACGCCGGCGACCGAGGAATCTTGTTCCGGCGTGGTCTCCCGACCACGCCGGCGACCGAGGAATCTTGTTCCGGCGTGGTCTCCCGACCACGCCGGCGGGCCGGTCTCCTATTAGCGATACTTGATGCGGATCACCCGATGGGGTAGACTGCAATGCACGTGGTAGGCGTTGCTTGCAGGCCTAACCCCATCGGGGACCCGCTTGGGGAAAGAGGACCGTCGGTCTCCA